>JGI20153J14295_10000137_pt1 | contig 58523 bp, 52 predicted proteins | sample COG_03_FD_14295 | JGI IMG/M metagenome (IMG submission 14295) | reverse complement strand
GGAGAAGCCATTGAATTTAGTGGAGGCTTTACGGAATTGCACAGCAAAAGTTACGAAGCAATTTTAAAAGGAAACGGTTTTGGCTTGGAGGAGGCACGCGCTTCTATAGAAATCGTCCACGCGATTCGAAATGCAGCCATCGCTGCGAAAGAACCCGGGAAATACCACCCTTTTGTAGATTTGCCAAGTTCCAAACACCCGTTTCGAAGAAGGTGATTTTTTTAAAAGTTGAGTTCTTGTCTTTACACAATTGAAAACCAAGCTGAGACAGGTGTAAAATTTCAATCGCTTGGCGATTTTAAAAAAGTTTGATAAAATGTCCAAAAAAATATTAATTACAGGCGGAGCGGGATTTATAGGGTCTCATGTGCTGCGCCTTTTTGTCAAAAAGTACCCGACATATCAGGTGTTTAATTTGGATGCTTTGACCTATGCAGGGAACCTAGAAAACGTTTCAGACATTGAATCATTTGCCAATTACACCTTTGTCAAAGGAGACATTGCCGACGCCTCTTTTGTAGACGCGTTGTTTCAAGAACATCGTTTTGAAGGCGTCATTCACTTGGCGGCAGAATCTCATGTAGATCGATCCATAACAGATCCTTTGGCATTTGCAAGGACAAATATCTTGGGCACCATGGTACTTTTGAATGCGTTTAAAGAATTGTGGCAGGACCAGTGGGATGAAAAGCTTTTTTACCATGTAAGCACAGATGAGGTGTATGGAACGCTTGGAGATACGGGTTTGTTTACAGAAACAACTTCGTACGATCCCAATTCGCCCTATGCTGCTTCCAAAGCGAGTTCAGATCATTTTGTAAGAGCATATGGAGAGACCTATGGTTTGCCTTATGTAATCAGCAATTGTTCTAACAATTACGGTCCCAATCAGTTTCCAGAAAAATTGATTCCTTTGTTTATCAACAACATCCTAAAAAACACCTCCTTGCCCGTATATGGCGATGGAAAGTACACACGCGATTGGCTGTACGTTGAAGACCATGCGGAGGCTATTGATTTGGTTTTTCACAAAGGGAAGCACAAGGAAACCTATAATATTGGAGGGTTCAACGAATGGAAAAACATCGATTTGATCAAGGCATTGTGCGTTCAAATGGATCAGAAATTAGGGAGAGAAAAAGGAGAGAGTGAAAAACGAATTGCCTTCGTAAAAGACAGGCCAGGACACGATGTGCGTTATGCCATAGATGCTTCAAAAATCAACCGAGAATTGGGATGGAGCCCTTCTGTGACTTTTGAACAAGGCTTGTCCAAAACCATTGATTGGTATTTGGAGAATTCAGGGTGGATGGAACGCATTTTCAGCGGTGCTTACAAAGCTTATTACCAAAATCAAACCCAATAATCATGAAAGGAATTATTTTAGCAGGAGGCGCTGGGACACGGCTGTATCCCTTGACCAAAGCCACTTCCAAACAATTGTTGCCGATTCATGACAAACCGATGATTTATTACCCTTTGTCGGTATTGATGTTGGCCGGAATACGTGAGATATTGCTCATTTCTACTCCTGAAGATTTGCCCAATTTCAAAAGGTTGTTGGGGACCGGCGAAGATTTGGGAATCTCCTTGTCTTACATAGAACAACCCAGTCCCGATGGATTGGCGCAAGCCTTTATTTTGGGAGCTGATTTTATCGGGACAGACGATGTCTGTCTGGTTTTGGGAGACAATATTTTTTACGGGCATGGATTTTCCAACTTGCTAGCTACCTCTTTGAGAAATGTAAAAGAGGCACAGCAAGCGACCGTTTTTGGCTATTATGTTCAAGATCCGGAACGCTATGGTGTGGTCGCTTTTGACAAAGAAGGAAATGCACAAAGCATTGAGGAAAAACCCACCCAACCCAAAAGCAATTATGCGGTTGTTGGACTGTATTTTTATCCCAATTCTGTCATTGAGATCGCAAAAACATTAAAACCAAGTGACAGAGGGGAATTGGAAATCACTGCAGTCAATCAAGTCTATTTAAAAAGGGGGAATTTAAAAGTAGAAGTGATGGGAAGAGGCTTTGCCTGGTTGGATACGGGAACACACGAAGCCTTGTTAGATGCTTCTAATTATATACAAACCATCGAAAATCGGCAAGGACTAAAAGTCGCTTGCATTGAAGAAATCGCATACGAAAAGGGCTACATCAGCAAAGCACAATTGTTGGCACTTGCGGAGCCTTTGAAGAAAAACGATTACGGACAGTATTTGATCCACAGAGCAAAAGAAATTTAAGATGAAATTCAGCAGAACGAAACTAACAGGTTTGATTCTTTGTGAACCCCGAGTTTACGGAGACGAGAGAGGGTATCTAGTTGAAACTTTTCGCCAAGACAAACTGGAGGAATTTTTGGCTTACAAGATCGACTTTGTTCAAGACAACGAATCCAAATCTTCTTTTGGGGTGCTCAGAGGTTTGCATTATCAATTGCCTCCTCATTCACAGACAAAATTGGTACGGGTCATTGAAGGTTCAGTGCTAGACATCGCAGTAGACATTCGCAAAAACTCACCTACGTTTGGAGAACACGTTGCCATTGAGTTGACGGGAACAAATAAAAAACAACTCTTAGTCCCTAAAGGTTTTGCACACGGTTTTGTGGTCCTAAGTGAGACCGCAACTTTTGCCTACAAGGTGGACAATTATTACAATCTAGAAAGCGAAAGAGGAATTGCCTTTGACGACGGGCAACTGAATATTGATTGGCAATTGCCGGTAGACCAATTGAAATTGTCTCCAAAAGACATGCAAAACCCCAGTTTAAAAGAGGCAATCTCTTTTGAATTTAAAGAAAAATCAGATGTCTAGGATATTGGTAACTGGCGGCAAAGGACAATTGGGTTCTGAGTTGAAAGCCTTGGAGGCCTCTTTTTCCGAGTACCACTTTTATTTTACAGATGCCCAAGTCTTGGACATTACAAATCACCGAGCTGTTGAGGACTTTGTGACAGAAAACAACATTCAAATTATTGTGAATTGTGCGGCCCATACGGCAGTTGACAAGGCCGAATCTGAACTGGAATTGAGCGAACAATTGAACCATTTGGCGGTGGAAAATTTAGCCAAAATCGCCAAAGAAAAAGACATGCAACTGATTCACGTTTCTACAGACTATGTGTTTGATGGGAGCAGCAAAAGCCCTTATTCAGAAACACATCCCGCAAACCCACAATCAGTTTATGGACAAACCAAGTTGGCTGGGGAACGGGCCATGCAAAAAATAAATCCATCCCATTCGGCCATCATCCGTACTTCTTGGGTGTATTCCAGTTACGGAAACAATTTTGTCAAAACCATGCTGCGATTGGGCAAGGAAAGAGAGCAACTAGAAGTAATCTCCGATCAGCTAGGAACACCGACCTATGCGAGAGATTTGGCAAAATCAATTTTAGCAGTTTTGCCACAGTTAAACAACACCGAAGTTGAAATCCTGCATTATTCCAATGCAGGTGTTTGCAGTTGGTATGAATTTGCAAAAGCTATTTTTGAGCTCAGCGGCATTTCAATTGAGGTGCATCCGATAGCAACCAGTCAGTACCCCACAGTGGCAAAAAGACCTTTTTATTCGGTATTGAATAAGGAAAAAATAAAAGACAAGTACGCAGTTGAAATTCCACATTGGAACGCAGCACTCAAAGATTGCCTCCACATTTTAGAAAAAGGAGAAAATATATTATGAAAACACTCGGATTAAGAATGAAAAAAAATTCATAAAACGGATACATTTGGAAACACAAAAAATAGGAATTATCGGATTGGGTTATGTGGGGCTTCCCCTAGCGCGGTTGTTTGCGACCCAGTACCCCGTTGTAGGATTTGATATTGACCAAGAGCGCATTGCTGAATTGATGTCGGGATCAGACAGTACATTGGAATTGGATTCGGACACTTTAAGGAAAGTGCTGCTTCCAGCTACGTCTTCCGCCAATGGCTTGTATTGTTCCAGCGATGTTCAAGATCTGAGTGATTGCAATCGTTACATCATCACCGTTCCAACTCCGGTAGACAAAAACCACCGTCCGGTATTGACACCTCTGATCAAGGCCAGTGAAACGGTCGGCAGTGTGCTTAAAAAAGGCGACGTGGTTGTTTACGAATCCACCGTTTATCCCGGTGCAACAGAAGAAATGTGCATTCCTGTCTTGGAAAAAGTTTCGGGACTTCAGTTCAATACCGATTTTTTTGCGGGTTATTCACCAGAACGCATCAATCCAGGAGACAAAGAGCACACCGTTGAAAAAATTCTCAAAGTAACTTCCGGTTCCACTCCAGCAGTCGGTCTTCTGATAGATACGATGTACAAATCTGTCATCACAGCAGGAACTCATTTGGCTCCGAGCATCAAAGTAGCAGAAGCGGCCAAGGTAATTGAAAATTCACAACGAGACATCAACATTGCCTTTGTCAACGAGCTTTCAAAAATATTCAATCTGATGGACATCAACACCTATGATGTTTTGGAAGCGGCTGGAACCAAATGGAACTTTTTGCCTTTCAAACCCGGTTTGGTGGGTGGACATTGCATTGGTGTCGACCCTTATTATTTGGCGCAAAAAGCTCAAGAGTTTGGTTACCACCCAGAAATCATCCTTGCAGGAAGGCGTATGAATGATAGCATGGGAGCTTATGTGGCGACGGAATTGGTCAAGACGATGATCCAAAAAGACGTAGCTGTCAAAGATGCAGAGGTCTTGGTGTTGGGCATTACATTCAAAGAAAATTGTCCCGATGTCCGCAATACAAAAGTGGTGGATGTCATTTCGGCATTGAAAGAATACGCAGTAAAAATTACCGTAAGCGATCCTTGGGCTCGAGAAGAAGAAGTGCAACAAGTCTACGGAATCACTACTCAAAAGAAGCTTCCAAACAAGCGCTTCGATGCCGTGCTATTAGCGGTGTCACATACGGAATTTCAAAAAATTGATTTGACGAACCTCCTAAAGGAAAAGGCAGTCATTTACGATGTGAAAAATGTCTTGCCAGATACCCTCAAAGACAAAGGCTTGTAAAATTTACTAGTTTAGATACAGTCTAAAAAAGCACTTTGGCTTTGCTTGGAAAACAAGCATAAATTTGTGTTTATAGAAACTCTCCAAAAAAATCAGTACTTTAGTGCCGGTTTTAAAAGAACCTCTAAAAATTAAAACATGACAATAGGAATTACCTTCAGCGCTTTTGATTTGTTACATGCCGGGCATATAACCATGCTAGAAGATGCCAAAAGACAATGTGATCACCTGATTTGTGCCTTGCAGACAGACCCTACAATCGATCGCCCTGAAAAAAACAAACCCGTTCAGTCTGTCGTAGAACGTTATATACAACTCAAAGGATGTGTGTTTGTCGACGAAATTGTCCCTTATGCGACTGAGCAAGATTTGGAAGATATTTTGCGTTCTTTTAAATTGGATGTGCGCATCATTGGAGACGAGTATGCCGACAAAAATTTTACTGGAAGAGCTTACTGTGAAGAGAAAGGCATCGCTTTGTATTTTAACAAAAGAGAACACCGTTTTTCAAGTAGTGGCCTTCGCAAAGAAGTCCACGAAAAAGAGGTCACGAAAAACAAGTAACTATTCATCCCTGTTCAATGCACTTTTTTGGGTGTAGCAACCTTTATTTTTTCTTCTTTTTACCATTTTTTTATTTGTTGCCAAGGCCATTGCTGAAGGAAGTACCACCAAGGTGTTTGACAAAGGGCATATGAATCGTGATTTTATCTATATCGATGATATTGTCTGTGGAGTTCAGGTTTATTTATAAAAACAGAGCAAAAATTGAAGCTTACGATCCAAAAGCAATAAATGAAGCTAAAGAGTTTTATTTTAAAGGTGTTGAGGGTTTTTCATATGTAGCTGAAAAATATGATATTGAAAAATGCAGATGCTTTAATTCTATTAACCGAATGTAAAGAATTCCGTTCTCCAGATTTCGAAGAAATAAAAACACAATTAGTGGCACCAGTTATTTTTGATGGTAGAAACCAATACAACGCATTTCATTCAGAGGATAAGGGATTTGAACACTACCAAATAGGAAAAAATTAAATGAAAACATTAGTTACAGGAGCCGCAGGATTTATTGGATTTCAGTTATCAAAATCATTGTTAGCCAAAGGACAAGAGGTAGGAATTGATAATGGTAATGACTATTATGATGTAATTTTAAAATACTTTCGTTTAAATGAAATAGGTGTTTTTACCAGAGCAGGCAGATGATGTACCTCAAACCTGGGACGATGTTTACGAAATTGAAAAGCAAGGCTAAACAAGTGAAACTTTTATTGAAAATGGAGTTTCAAAAATTGTGATCTGCATTAAAGATAATATTTAATCAATTATATGTTGTAAAATGAAAAAGAAAAATTTAATCATTTTTGGGACAAGACCAGAAGCTATAAAAATGGCCCCGCTAGTAAAAGAGTTTGTGAAAAATGACAATTTTGAAACAAAGGTATGTGTAACTGCACAGCACAGAGAAATGCTAGATCAGGTATTGTCGTTTTTTGAGATTACACCTGATTATGATTTAGACTTGATGAAACCAAATCAAAACTTGTATTCTTTGACAGGTGATATTATTAATGGATTGAAACCTGTATTAGAGTCTTTTCAGCCTGACTATGTATATGTACATGGTGATACTACTACAACAATGGCGGCAAGTATCGCAGCATTTTATTCAGGTGCAAAGGTTTGTCATGTTGAGGCTGGTTTGAGGACTTTTAATAAAAGAGCTCCTTTTCCAGAAGAGATAAACAGAAGTATCGCCGGTAGGGTGTGCGATTATCATTTTGCACCTACTAGTATTTCAAAAGAAAACCTCATACGCGAAAATATTGCGGATAAAGATGTGTTAATAACAGGAAATACGGTAATTGACGCCTTGCAAGCAAGCGTTGAGAAGGTAGAGAGGTTGGACGATAGTGAAATAAATAACTTAAAGGAAATAGTAGACCTTGCTAAGAAAGTTATTTTAGTCACGGGACACCGTAGAGAAAATCACGGACAAGGGTTTATCAATATTTGTGCTGCGTTAAAAAAAATCGCCACTGAAAATCCTGAAGTAGAAATAATTTACCCTGTGCATTTAAACCCAAATGTACAAAAGCCAGTATACGAATTATTAGGTGAAATAAAGAATATCAAATTAATCGATCCATTGTCCTATCCAGCATTTGTTTGGTTAATGAATAAATCATTTCTTATCATTACGGATAGTGGAGGTGTACAGGAAGAAGCACCAAGTTTAGGAAAACCTGTTTTAGTGATGAGAGATACTACGGAAAGACCAGAGGCAGTAGATGCTGGAACGGTTATTTTAGTAGGGACAAATACAGAGAAAATTGTCTCGGAAGCTTCTTTATTATTGAATGATGAGAAAAGGTATAATATGATGAGTGCTTTACATAATCCATATGGAGATGGTTTGGCATGTGAAAGAATAGTTGAATTTATAGAGAAGTTGTAGTATATGAGAATGGTGAAATGGTGAAGCCGTGAAATTGTGAGAATATAAATACTCCGATTCCAAATTTCCCGAAATCACGTTCTCATGAAATCACAAAAAAAAATAAAAATGAAGAATCCAGAAGTAGTAATGATTGGCCTAGGTTATATTGGGCTACCCACAGCAGCTTTAATAGCGAGTGGAGGAACAAGTGTACATGGTGTAGATATCAATCAAACTGTAGTTGATACAATCAACGCAGGAAAAATTCATATTGTAGAACCATCCTTAGATGAGGCCGTTGCAGGTGCTGTTGAAAAAGGGTTTTTAAAAGCAGCGACTAAACCTGTGGAGGCAAACAATTACTTAATAGTTGTTCCTACGCCTTTTAAAGGGAAAAATGAGCCTGATATTTCTTTTGTAGAAGCTGCTACACGGGCTATACTTCCTCTACTAAAAGAAGGAGATTTGTACATCATAGAATCGACTTCGCCAATTGGTACAACTGAGAAAATGATGAATTTGATCTATGGAGAACGATCTGAATTAAAGGATAAGCTATTTGTAGCTTATTGTCCTGAAAGAGTTCTCCCAGGAAATGTAATGCATGAGTTGGTGCACAATGATCGTGTTATCGGTGGAGTGGATACTGCATCTACTGAAAAAGCAATCGCTTTTTATGCAAAACATGTACAAGGAGAATTACATGCTACCAATGCAAGAACTGCAGAGATGTGTAAGTTGGTAGAGAATTCTTCTAGAGATGTACAAATTGCTTTTGCAAATGAACTGTCCTTAATTTGTGACAAGGCAGATATCAATATATGGGAGTTGATTGCTTTAGCAAATAAACATCCTAGGGTTAATATCTTACAGCCTGGTTGTGGTGTTGGAGGTCATTGTATTGCGGTTGATCCATATTTTATTGTTTCTGATTATCCAATGGAATCAAAAATTATTGGTACGGCAAGAGAAGTTAATAATTACAAATCTTTTTGGTGTGCAGAAAAAGTACAAACTACCAAATTAAAGTTTGAGTTAAAACATGGTCGTAAGCCTAGCATCGCATTAATGGGATTGGCATTTAAACCTAATATAGATGATTTGCGAGAGTCACCTGCGAAATATATTGCTCAAAAAGTATTACAAAATGATAATAATGGGGAGTATTTTATTGTAGAGCCAAATATTGTAGAGCATAATGTTTTTAAGTTGACAGATTATAAAGAAGCTGCTGAAAAAGCGGATATTATTGTTTTCTTAGTGGCACATCATGAGTTTAAAAACTTGAACATTGGAGAAGAGAAAGTGGTTCTAGATTTTTGTGGGGTTATCAAATAATTTAGTTAAAATTATAGTTAGATGGGGTCTCTAAAAAAGGAAATGGTTTCAGGTGTTGCTTGGCTAACTATTAGCAAGTATTCTGCTTTGATAGTGCAGTTTGTTGTAACTATTATTATTTCAAGAATTTTGAGTCCTGAAGATTATGGGATTATTGGTTTTTTATATGTATTTCTAGCTATTGGGAGTATATTGTTAGACTCTGGATTTGGACAGGCATTAATTCAGAAAGGCAAAGAAGTTAAGAATATTGATTATTGTTCTGTCTTCTATGTCAATGTTTTTATTGGGTTTTTATTATATTTGGTGTTGTATTTTTCAGCACCATTTATAGCTGGGTTTTATGAGCTTCCTGAAATAGTGACTTTAGGAAGGCTAATATTTTTAATTATTCCAGTTACTTCTTTTGGAGTTATACATAACACAATGTTAACAAAAGAATTAAAATTTAAAGACATTTCTGTAATTGGTTTGATTTCAGGCTTAGTTTCAGGAGTATTAGGAGTTTTTTTAGCTTATAATGGTTATGGAATCTATTCTTTGGTATTACAAGTGTTATCATTAAATATAATTAGAACGCTACTATTAATTTTCATAAACAAGTGGTTGCCTTCATTAGAGTTTTCTAAAAACTCAATACGTGCATTGTTGCCTTTGAGTATATCGTTGTTAGGTGAAGGAAGTCTGATTGTTGTTTTTAATAATATCTATATAATAATAATTGGAAAGTTTTACAATATTATTGATGTGGGATATTACAACCAAGCTAAACGTTTTGCTGAGTTATCTAGTACCTCTTTAACAGGAGTTATTTTTTCTGTATCTTTCCCGGCATTAGTAAAAATAAAACATGACTTGAACGGACTTAAAGATGCATACACGCGTATCATTACTATGACAGTTTTTATTCTTGTGCCTGTAATGTTGTTATTAATTGTTATTGGAGATGATTTGTTTGGTATATTATTAACAGATAAGTGGTTGCCTGCGGTGCCTTATTTTAGGTTGCTGTGTTTGTATGGGATAACCTTTCCATTACATCAGATTAATACAAATATTTTTAAAGTTCTTGGTAAAGGAAAAAAAATATTACTCATTGAAATTATAAGAAGAGTATTGTTAGTCGTATCTATTATTTGTTCTATTAATTTATCTATATCCTATTTGTTAATAGGACAAATAATTGCAATGTTAGTTATAGTAGTTGTCAATATGTGTTTTTCTGGAAAAGAAATTAACTACCCTATTTTTCATCAGTTTAAGGATGTGCTTCCTTATTATTTGATAGGACTTTTAACTTCTATATTTGTTTATTATGTCCCTTTTCCAAATGGGCATGTGATTTTTAAATTATTGATAAGTGGTTTTCTGTTTGGAGTCTTGTATTTATTTTTGAATAGAGTGTTCAAGACCTCTGCATATTCAGAATTTACTGGAATTATAAAATTGAAATTTGTAAACTAAAAATGATGTTTAAATTCTTAAAGAAAGTTAGATATGGTTGGGGTAGTTCATTACAATGGTATTTTGTAAATGGGATTTTGTCCAAATTTCCGAGTAGACATATAAGATTCTTTTTTCTTAGAAAGCTTGGTGCGAAAATAGGGATAAATGTTTCGTTGTTTTCCGGTTTTCATATAAGGAATCCTAAAGGTATTGTAATTGGTAATGGTTGTTCAATTGGTCCTAAAGTATTACTTGACGGGAGAAAAGGGTTAGAGATAGGTAATAATGTTACTATTGCTTATGAAGCAATTATATGGTCTTTGAATCATGATTATAATGATCCTAAATTTAGAGGTGTTGGGGAAAAAGTAATTATTGAAGAATATGCTTGGGTCTGTAGTAGATCAATAATCTTACCAGGTATTAAAATAGGTAAGGGAGCTATAGTTGCTTCTGGCGCGGTTGTCACAAAAAACATTGGAGATTTTGAGATATGGGGTGGTGTACCCGCAAAATTTTTAGGATATAGAGAAAAGAGTGATTATAGCTATGTTCCGGGGAAAAGTTACGCACATATAATTTAAAATATAATAAATGAAAATAGGAATTATTACATATCATGCGGTTTACAATTTTGGAGCCAACTTACAAATATTATCTACTGTTGGTTATTTAAAGAAACATGGTTATGAACCAAGGGTAATAGATTGGATGCCAGTAGATTTAGAGCGTAAATACGACAAAGGAACTCCACAGGAGCAAGTTGAGGCTCATAAAAATTTTCAGAAAGAGTATTTACCGCTTACTAAAAGGTGTAGGAACTCTAAAGAAATAAGCGCTTGTGTTTTAGAAGAAGGAATTGAAGGGATAATTATTGGAAGTGATTCGTTATTTAATTTGATGAAACCAAGTTTTAATTGGTTCAAACTAAAAAGAAATTATCCGTCATCAGATCACGTTTTTTCTAATCCATTTTGGGGGGATTTTAATAAATATATACCAAATATTCCAATTGCAGGTTTGTCTATTTCATCTCAAAATTCAAAATATTTTGATTTTGCAAAAGATAAATCAGTTATAGGTGAGGCATTAGCAAAATTTAAGTATATTTCAGTACGAGATAATTGGACCCAAGATTTGGTTAATTATTATACAGATGGGAAAATTATTCCTGAGATTACTCCAGATCCTGTTTTTTCTTTTAATTCTAATATCCCTGTAATTAGAACCAAACAAGAAATATTGAAAAAATTTAATTTACCAAAAGATTATTTTCTTCTTTCTTTTACAGGTGGTAAAAGAACATCGGCTAATAAAGAATGGATAACAGAATTTGAAACAAAAGCTATGGAGAGTAATATTGCTTGCGTGCAATTAGCAAGAACTACTGGTGGTCAAGATTTAGGTTTGAAATATAAAATTGAACGTCCTTTGTGTCCTATAGATTGGTATTATTTAATTAAATACTCTAAAGGCTTTGTTGGTGTGTTGATGCATCCTATCGTTTCTGCATTACATAATTCTGTGCCATTTTTTAGTTTTGATCATTACGGAGTGAAAAAAGGATTTAAGTTGGATAAAAAATCAAGTAAGACTTATCATATTGTAACAAAATCAGGTTTTAAGAGTCAGCATTTTTCTTTGGATTTATTTAGAAAGTATCCAAGGGTATCTGTAATTGTTGATAGTTTGATTAATTTTGACAAGGATAAATGTAAAGTTTTTTCTGTTACTCAGGAAAACAACTACAACACCAATATGGATAGAATTTTGAGTTGCTTTAAATAGAATGATTAATGTCAACATCAAGAGCCAGAATTAATTATTTCATATTAACACTTTTATTGATTTCTTTTTCTTTCTATGGAATTATTTCAATGCAAAGTGCCTTTGATGCCTCTAAAGGAGGTAATAGAACAATTAGTTCAATTATTACCTTGTTTATTGAGGTGTTTTATATTATTAATATCCTTAATAATATAAAATATATTGGTAAGTCTGGATTAACTAAACTAGTATATGTTTGGATGTTTTTTATGTTTATTTCGGTACTTGTAACGAGTAAAAGTTTAGATAGGTTATTTAAAGATATTGTATATACCCAGTTTTGGTGTTTGAGCTATCTTTACGTTTTCGTTATGACTAAAAAGAAAAACTTTGGTATTTATTTGATGAAAAAATATTTTTTGAAAATATTTATTGTTAATCTTTTACTTTTTTTTTACGTTTTTAGATTGAAATTTGGAATTACTTCAAATTTTGAAGGGTCGAATCAAATTTATTATCCTCTTCTATTGCTACCATGGGTTTTTCTTTTAAAAGAAGGGAAATTAAAGTTTTTATTGTTAATAGTTTTGTTGTGTGGTGTTATTTACTCGTTTAAAAGAAATACCATGATGTTGTATTCGTTGTGTATATTAATATATATACATCATACCTATATTAAATCTGACAAATCATCAACTTTAATTAAGGGTGTTTTTATTATTATTTCTCTAGTTTTGACTTTGTCATATATAGGTGCGAGTAGTATAGAATCTCAGTATATTTTAGATAGATTTACTTTTGAAGATCTAGATAAAGCGACTGGACGAAAAGCAATTTGGTATGAAGTGATAGAATTACTTAAATATAATACTACGAGTACGGAATTAGTTTTTGGACATGGGCATAATAGTGTCAAGGATAATGTGAAGATATTCGGTTATAACTTATCAGCTCATAATGATTTTCTAGAAGTGTTGTTTGATTATGGTTTGATATTATTACTATTTTATATCATATTATACTTACTTTTAATTAAGAGACTATTTTATCTTAAAAATAACTTGAAAAAGTATTATGTTCCTTATGCAGTGTCACTTGTTTTGTTTGGAGGAATGTCAATGGTTAGTCATTTAGTCTTGTATCCTACGTTTTTTATTTTTACAGCTTGTTTTTGGGGTGCTATTGAAAGTGAAATAGGTTTGTTTAAAAGAAAAAAATATTCACAGTTTCTTGTAAAGTAATTTTGTAGTCAGTAATGAAAAAAATTTTATATATAGATCCTTTTTCTTCTCATAGTCATATAAATTTTAATAAAATTTATATTGATGCGTTAAAAAATCACAAAGTAGAATTAGATTTTGCTTTTAAAGAGGATTATGCCAAGAAGATCGGAATTACAGAGAGATGTTATGATATACCCAGTAAGTTTTTTCTGAAAGGGAATAATGGATGGAAAAATAGAATTTCTCAGATTAGAATGTTAATTTTTTTAAATAGAAAATTGAAGTTTAAAAAATATGATATGATTTTGTTATCATCATTTGATGAGATTTCATTATTCTTTAGTTTTGTTAATGCTAATTTTGTTTTAATTAATCATAATAATTTGATCGGATTAGGTAGTTTCGTTAAACGTTTTTTTTATAAATTAATTTCTAAAGATAATATTCAAATAGTATTTGAACATTTTATGAAGGAGTATCTTTTTTCATTAGGTATTAAAAATGTTATGGAAATCAAACATGGTTTTTTGGAAAAGTTTGATGAAAACATTTTGGTTGAAAATGATTTTGTAAATGGATTAAATCTTACGAGGTTTAGAAAAATAATTTTTGCTCCTTCCAGCTCTAGTGGCGACAAATCATTTTTTATGGAATTATTAACAGATGCAAATATTCAAAAAAAATTAGAGGAGAATAGTATTTTGCTAATTTTAAAGGGCGATTTTGTTATTGGTCAAAACGGAAATATTAAAGTTATTTCGGAATATTTAAGTGAAAATCAATATCGATATTTATTCATTCATTCTGACATAATTCTTATAAAGTATAAAGATTCATTTCAATATAGAACAAGTGGAGTTTTCTGGGAATGTGTTGCAAATAATAAATTATTTTTACTTTCTAGGATTGAGGCGTTTATAGATTTTCAAAAATTTGTAAGATTTGATCCTTTTTTTAATGGTAAACATGATTTTATTGATAAAATATTGGAATTGTATAAATTAAATGAAGATTTGACTGAAAACCCTTTTATAAATAAAGATAAACTTAGACCGAATTTTGAAGAATTATTAATTACTAATTGAAAATGGTAAATTAAATTTGTTAAATATGAGAAAAAATATTCTAATTGCATGCAATCTTTATCATTACAGAAAACAATTGTATAATCTTTTGGGAAGAGATTATAACCTTACAATACTACATTCAGGGGAAAAAACTTTAAGTGAAGATGAAAAGTATGAGGAATTTGTTGTGCCAAAATATGTACAGAAATTTGATATTGATTTAAAAGAAATTATAGAATAATGAAATATCAAATTTTTATAACTCCTACTTCAACTCAACCAAGGTTTAGAAAAAGAATTGATGGTTTTAGAGAAGCAGGTATTAGTGTAAAGGTATTTTCATTTAGAAGAAAGCATCAATCTGTTAATGATTTCGGCAGAGATTTTAATACAAATTATATAGGAAATATTGATGACGGTAAATACTTTAAAAGAATTTTTACGTTAATAAATTCTTTTTTTAGTTTAAGAAAAAAAATTAATTCTAATCAAAAAATATATGTATTTGGATTAGATTTAGCTTTATTCACAATAGTTTTTCTTAAAAAAAGCAATATATCTCTAGAAATAGGAGATATTAGGATCCCTAAAAATTTTTTACTAAAATTTTTGGTATCAAGAGTTGAAATGTATGTTTTTTCTAAAATAGATAAGTTAATTGTAACTTCTTCTGCATTTAAAGGATATTACATTCAAAAGAATTACAATTTGAAAATAGATGTAATAGAGAATAAAATTGATAAAAAAGATGAAAAGTATTTTAAATTCAATTCAAATTTAGAATTGAAACAAATTTGTTCTAGTAAAATTACAATTGGAGTAATAGGTATGTTAAGATATAATTCTCTAATACAATTTTTAAATTATTATTTAAATTCAAAAATTTATAACATTTTAATCATTGGTGATGGTAAATTAGTTGATGAAATAAAAAAAATTGCAATTAATAGTGATAATATTACCTACTACGGAGCATTTGAAAATCCATATGATTTAAAAAATATATATGAGGCTATCGATGTTAGTTTTGTAGTATATGACAGTAGTGATTTAAATGTTAGGTTAGCATTACCCAATAAGCTTTATGAATCAATTTATTTTAAAGTACCACTGATAGTCTCTAAAAATACTTTTTTATGGGATGAAGTTAATGATAAAGGAATAGGAATTGGACTAGGTTTAAATATAGAAGGTGAATTGATGTTTAATTTAGAAGAAAATTTAACGCTAAATAAATTAAAATCTTTTAAAGATAATATGGCTACAATTAATAGATCATATTACATAAATAATTAAGATGTGGAATAAACAGGTAATCTTATTATTTCACACAATAAAGTATTTAAAGCCTATACAAATATATTATAGGCTTTACTATTTTGTTAGAAATCGTTTTTTTAAAAAATCCTATAGTAAAAAGCTCTCAGGTAATATCATCCCTTTAGTTTGGGATGATATTATTTTTAGTAACCATAGTTATAATAAAAAGAATACTTTTAAATTCTTGAATATCAATCAAGAATTTAAAAGTAACATTGACTGGAACTATAAATATTATGGGAAGCTATGGGCTTATAATTTAAATTATTTTGATTTTTTAAATCAAAAGGAAATGTCCTCTAAGGAAGGAGTTGGTTTGATTTTGAATTATATTGAGAATGACAAGACTTTGTTAGATGGTAAAGAGCCTTATCCAATATCTTTAAGAGGTATTAATTGGATAAAATTTTTATCAAAACATAAGGTTAAAAATCACTTAATAAATCAAGGGCTTTATAACCACTATCAAATTTTATTAAAGAATTTAGAATATCATTTACTAGGGAATCATTTGTTAGAAAATGGACTTTCGTTACTATTCGGAGCTTTCTATTTTAAAGACGAGCTTTTGTACAAGCAAGCCCTCAAAATTCTAAAAACAGAACTAATAGAGCAAACGTTAAAGGATGGTGGTCATTTTGAATTATCACCAATGTATCATCAAACGATGCTTTTCAGAGTTTTGGATTGTATTCAATTGATAAAACTAAATCTTTGGAAAAATGATGATTTGTTATTGTTTTTAGAAAGTATCGCCTCAAGAATGACATCATGGTTAAAAGAGGTCACTTTTGACAATGGAGACATTCCTATGGTAAATGACAGCTCATTTGGTATAGCTCCATCAACCGAGGAATTGTTACATTATGGTGAAAGATTGAGGATACAACCAAAGGATACAAAGTTATCAGATTCGGGATATCGAATGTTCAAAAATCAAAAATTTGAACTTTTTATTGATGTTGGATATGTTGGAGCATCTTATCAACCAGCTCATTCACATTCAGATACATTCAATTTTATATTATATGTAGATAAACAACCTGTATTTGTTGATACAGGAGTTTCAACTTATGAAAAAAACGCATTGCGACAGTCTGAAAGAAGTACATCATCTCACAATACCGTACAGATTGGAAATGCCGAACAAACTCAGGTCTGGGGAGGATTTAGAGTAGCGAAAAGAGCTAAAATTATTTCTTTATGTGAAGAAGATGGTTTAGAAGCAACACACGATGGTTATAAGAGCATAGGTGTTGAACATACAAGGAAGTTTGATATGCATACAAATACGATTTTTATAAAAGATACTTTTTCAAAAAAAACAAAGGAGCAGCAAATTGCCTATTTCCATTTGCATCCAGCAATTAATGATATTTTAATTGAAAATTCTAAGGTTTCTATTAAAGATAAAAAAATAGAACTCAATTTTACAGGGGAAAATGTTTTGGTTGAAAGAGTTAATTATAGATTTGCAGCAGGTTTTAATAAAACCCAAGTAGGAATAAAATTGAAAGTTTTATTTCAATCAACTTTAGAGACAGCAATACAATTATGAAAGTATTATTCTTAACCTATTATTTTGAACCCGATTTATGTGCGGGTTCTTTTAGAAACACTTCATTATTGAAAGCTTTGAACTGTAAATTGGAGGAGAGTACAGACAAAATAGATGTCATAACCACACATCCAAACAGGTATGATTCTTATAAAGTAACTGCAGAGAATGTTGAAAAAAGAGGAGAGAATGTTACGATAAATAGAATTCGAATTCCAGATCATAATAGTGGACTTCTTGGTCAGATAAAATCATTTAAAGTATTTTATACAGAAGCTTTAAAAATTGCGTATCAAGGCAATTATGATTTAGTATATGCCTCTTCTTCGAGATTGTTTACTGCTTTTTTAGGTGCTAAATTAGCAAGAAACCACAACGCGAAATTGTATTTAGATATTCGTGATATTTTTAGAGAAAGTATCGTTGAAATATTTAAAAACACATTTGTTAAAAGGAGTCTGGATTTTTTTTTAAGACCTATTGAAAGATATACGTTTAAAAAAGCAACTCATATCAATTTAGTTTCCAAAGGTTTTGAAAGTTACTTTTCAAAATATAAACAAGCTACCTATTCTTATTTTACAAATGGTATTGATGACGTTTTTTTAGAATCTAAATCAGAAGTTACCTCTCAAACTGATAAAATTAAAACGATTGTTTACGCAGGGAATATTGGAGAAGGACAAGGGTTGCATATTATTCTTCCAGATGTTGCAAAAGCATTCCAAAATACATTAAAATTTGTTATTTATGGAGATGGTGGTGCGAAACAGAAATTAGTGACTGAAATTGAAGAAAAAGAAGTTGAGAATATAGAAATCAGAAATCCAATTAACAGAGAGTTGTTAATTGAAGAATATCAAAAGGCAGATTATTTGTTTTTGCATTTAAATAAATACAAAGCTTTTGAAAGAGTTTTGCCTTCTAAACTTTTTGAATATGGCGCTTTTGACAAACCTATTATCGCTGGAGTTGGTGGATATGCAGCAGAGTTTTTAATAGAACATATGTCAAATACGATATTATTTGATCCTGGAGATGTAAAAGAATGTATAAGTCAATTAGAGGATTATTCATATTCAAAAGGGATTAGAAAAGATTTTGTGAATAAGTTCTCGAGAAGATCCATCAATGCTCTGATGGCTGAATCTATAATTAAAAGTTATTGATGGAAAAATTATTAGTTACAGGTATCACTGGTTTCGTAGGTCAAAACCTAAAAAAATATACAGAGATATCTTCTTTATACAATCTCATCGGCATCTCTAGAAAAGCTGAGGGGAAACAAACAAAAAGCTATCAAGATTTAACTCCTGATTTCTGGAATCAAACAAGTGCTTTTATCCATCTTGCTGGAAAAGCACACGATTTAAAAAACACCTCAGAAGATGAGGACTATTTTGAAGTCAATACAGAGTTGACAAAAAAACTTTTCGATCAATTTTTAGGGAGTACTTGTGAAACATTTATTTATATGAGTTCAGTAAAGGCTGTTGCTGATGAAGTAGCAGGAGTATTGGACGAATCTGTGATTCCATACCCAGTTACGGCTTATGGAAAATCGAAGTTGGCAGCTGAAGAATATATTTTGAGTCAAAAATTACCGAATGGTAAACGAGTTTATATTCTAAGACCCTGCATGATTCACGGGCCGAATAACAAAGGAAACTTGAATTTGTTGTACAGTTTTGTAAAAAAAAACATTCCCTATCCATTTGGTAGTTTTGAAAACAAACGTTCTTTTGTTTCCATAGACAATTTGTGTTTTGTCATCAAAGAATTGATTGAGAATAAGGACATTCCTTCAGGAGTTTATAACATATCAGACGACCAGACTTTGTCCACCAACGAATTGGTGAAAACGATGGGCGAAGTGCTTCAAAAACCCGTGACAATCTTAAAAATACCTAAACTTCTTGTGAGAGGAATCACAAAAATAGGAGATTTCTTACCCTTGCCTGTCAACTCAGAACGCTTGCAAAAGTTGACCGAGAACTATGTGGTTTCAAATCGAAAAATAGTAGAAGCAATGGAAAAAGAATTGCCATTTACAGCAAAAGAAGGCCTTCGAAAAACAATAGGGTCCTTTGGGGAAAATCTTTGAAATCGAAAATCAGAGAACAGCCTTCATTTAGAGGAGTGATAGAAATACAACGTCAAAGAACCATGTCCACCCTAATTCCTAAAAAAGTGAAGAATAAAAAAAGAAAAAGATAAAAATGACCACATACCTCATCACTACACTCCTTTTAATAGGAATGTCTATTTTCTACCTAAAACTAGCAAAAAGATACAACATTACAGACAAGCCCAACGCGCGGAGCTCCCACGACACGCCAACCATTCGTGGTGGAGGTATTTTGTTTTTGATGGCCTTGGTGTTCTTTTTTTTACAAAATGATTTTCAGTACCCTTATTTATTGGCTGGAACTTTATTGGTTGGAGGCGTCAGTTTTGTAGATGATCTCAAGCCGTTGAGTCCTTTGTTGCGCCTTCCTTTTCAGTTGATTGCCATCTTATTCGTTTTGATTCAGCTGGATTTGTGGGGCATCCCTTGGTGGGTATTTGCTGCTTTGTGGGCTCTTGGAGTGGGCTTTGTCAATGCCTACAATTTTATGGACGGGATCAATGGAATCACAGGCTTGTACAGTTTGTCGATTTTGATAGGTTTTTATTTTTTAAATAGACAGACTGGCCTTGTCAATGAAGATTTGCTTTTGTTTTTAGGGATTTCTTTGAGTGTTTTTGGATTTTTTAACTTTCGTAAAAAAGCGCTTTTTTTTGCAGGAGATATCGGTAGCATATCCATTGCAGTTGTTTTGTTTTTTTTAGGGATTCTATTTGCGGTTCAACTTGAGGCTCCAGTAATTCTTTTGATGGCTGTTGTATATGGGACAGACAGCATCCTCACTATTTTTTATCGCTTGTTAATGAAAGAAAAAATCACCACACCCCACCGCTATCACATCTACCAAAAGTTGGTGGATTTTCATCAAATTTCACACCTAAAGGTCGCCTTGGGCTACGCGATACTTCAGTTACTGGTCAATGGATTGGTGTATGGTGCCTTTCGATGGGAGTTTTGGCAACAACTTGTGTTGCTCTTCGGTGTGGTTCTCTTTTTTGTCACCAGTTATGTATTTGTATTTTTACAATCGAAAAAAAAATCAGAACGTTAACAAACCACACAATTAAGTAGATTTAAACACGTTATTACATTGACCAATATAAACAAGTAGTGAATTTAAACAAATACAGCTCTATCCTTGAAAACAGTGTATCGTTGTTTTCCTTAAAAGCCATTGATTTGGCTTTGAATTTGTGGCTGATTCCTTTTTTGATTCTCAAAGTAGGCTTGTACAACTATGGTTTGTACGCCTTTGCAATGGCCTTGGTCTTGTTTTTCGTCAACTTATTGAATTATGGTTTCAACCTGTCGACCGTAAGAGACCTCGCCAAAACCAAAGGAAATCCGCAGCAATTGCAAACAATTTTCAACGAAGTATTCTCCGTAAAATTGGTTTTGTTTTTGTTTTTGACAGCCTTGTTTTTAGTGCTGACTTTTTGGATTCCAAAATTTTCAAACTACAAAACACTCTATTTGATGAGTTCTCTTTTGTTGTTGGGCGATTTATTTTCCTTGCGCTGGTTTTTTATGGGCTTGGAAAAGATGAAATTCATTGCTCTGATCCACTTGGCTGGAACCTGTATCTTTGTACTGTTGGCGTTGCGCTTTGTTCATGAGGCGGAAGATTATTACAAAATCCCTCTTTTCGAAGCGATTGGAATGTTTCTAACGACGCTCTTTTCTTTTGCTTGGGTACTCAAAAGCTACCGATTTCGTTTGCAATTGTTGCCTTTTAAAAGTGTTTTTCGCTACTTGAAAGAGAATTTTAGTGCATTTTTGAACCTCCTGTTGCCGTCAACCTACGGAACTGGAATCGTGTTTTTGGTTGGTGTTTTTGCCCTGCCTGTACATGTGAGTTTGATGCAAATTGGTGTCAAATTCTCAGGGGCTTTTTCTACCGTAAACACCGTTATGACCAGTGTCTTTTATCCGTTAGTCAACAGAAATATAACCGCGATGTTTTCTACACGCATGTTGTTGTTGGGTATGGGCTTCCTCTTGAGTTTGGGGATGTTTGTTTTTTGCAACTTGTTAATTACCAGTTGGTTGCAGTTTGAAGAACCGAGTCATTTGTTGCAAACGGTACAGCTCGTCAAACTATTGAGTCCCATTCCTTTTTTAGTGGCCTGTATTTCTAGTTATGGATGGAACGGCTTGCTGCCGCTCTACCAAGACAAACTCTTTGGAAGAATCACAGCCTTTGCTTCCGCAGTCATGATTTTAGCTGCAGTACTCTTGGTTCCTTTGCATTCTTATTTGGGAGGTGCAGTTGCTTTCTTATTGGCACGTATGGTACATGCGGGACTCTCTTTTTATTTTTTTAAAAAACAACATTTGTAAGTGATTCCATACATCTCTCTTTTTAGCAATGGTTTGGTCCTCCTCCTTTTGGCTTGGTACATAGGAGTTCAACTTAGGAAAATTTTGCAAAAAACAACCCGTTTTGAAAACCGCGTATTTCTTGTTCTTTTCGGAATCATTCACCTATCTGTTTCTCTTGTATTTGGTATTACTTTGGACCGGCTTCCTAGCATTTTAGACCCCCATGATTTTTTCAATGCGGCTTTATACGCGGACTCGTGGTTCCAATTGTTCGATTTTGGCCACGGTTTTCTTTCATTTTTTATTTATCCTTTGGTACAAGCAAAAGTATCGTTGACAGTTTTGTTCTTGCTCTTTGCGACACTAAGTTTCAAAGGCTTTTTGATTTATTTTGAAATGATCAATTTGGATGCGGTTCGAAAGAGAAGCTATCCGTTGTTGCTCTTTTTTATGTTGCCGAGTATCCATATTTGGACGGGAATGTTGGGCAAGGAAGCGCTCTTGTTTTTGTGGATGGCTTTGCTTCTAAAAAAAATAAGCAACCGAACTTACGACTGGAAAATGATTGTTTTGTTCCTTATGATTTTTTTCCTCAGACCCCATGTCTTTTTTGTTCTGCTTGTCGTTCTGTTTGTAATGATCCTAAGAGGTGAGAAGAATTCAAAGCAACTGAAGGCATTTGCAATTTGGGCAACCGCATTTTCTTTTTTGGTGCTTTTTCCGATAGGAGTGCTGTTTTTTACCGATTTAGATAGGTTCAGTTTGGATTCTTTATTAGCATACAAAGAGCACTTTGTGAATTACACAGCTTCTTTGGGAGGAAACACAGCCATTTCTTTGAAAGAAACAACTTTTTTTTCTCGGATTTTATACTTGCTATTTATGCCCCTTCCTTTTTTGTCAGCGATTAAAAGTCCAATTCATTGGATTTCGGCTGTGGAAAACTGCTACTACATTGTTGTTTTTATCGGGGTCTTCGTAACGCTGCTTCGGAAAAGACTTTCTTTTAAGATGTTGAATCGAGAAGTCCAATTTGCGTTGGTGTCAGGAAGTTTCTTACTGCTACTATTTGCTTCCTATTTGTACAACTTGGGCCTTGGAAATCGCATGCGATTGATGTTTTTGCCCTATTTGTTTTTTGCAGCTTTTCGAGTTTTTGACGACTTATACTCAGAACAGTTGCCTGCTCAAATGGAGAAACGAAAACCCGACTGATGAAAAAAACAAAACGCCTTTTGATTGTAGCCAATGTCGATTGGATTTTTATTTCCCATCGGATGGCTATTGGAAAAGCAGCCCTTGACAAAGGGTTTCAGGTGACTGTTTTGGCCAAAAACACCGGTCGTGCTTCCGAAATTCAAGAAGCTGGGATGCACTTTATAGACCTGCCCATTTCCCGTTCGGGAACCCATCCGTTTTCTGAATGCAAGGCCCTGTATTTTATGTTTGCTGTGTATCGAAAGGTACGGCCAACTTTGGTCTATCAAGTAACCATGAAACCCGTCATCTACGGCACCTTCATTTCTAAAATTCTAAAATTAAAAACCGTCAACGGCATCAGTGGTTTGGGTTACAATTTTACCGCTGACCGCAGAGGTCTTGTTCAAAAAATAATGATTTTATTGATGCGCTATGCTTTTGACAAATCCGACAATCATTTGGTCTTTGAAAACAAAGACGATCTTACAGAATTGAAAGAACTCAAAGTTGTCGCGGCTCAAAACACCTTTCAAATCGTAAAAGGAGTTGGCGTAGATTTACACAAGTATTACCCAGCGAAAACAATTCCCAAAGAAATTCTAACCGTCTTGATGCCAACACGTTTGCTTTGGGATAAGGGGGTGAAAGAATTTGTTGAAGCTTCAAAACTCTTGGAGTACAAATACAAAGGAACTGTCCTCTTTCAAATTTGTGGTATGATTGACTACGGAAACAAAGAAGCAGTTGACAAGGCTTATTTGCTCAAAAATTGCATTCCAGGATTTTTGGAATGGACCGGATTTCAATCCGAGATGCTTCCAGTCTATCAAAATGCAGCAATCGTTGTGTTGCCTTCCTTTCGTGAAGGAATGCCAACGGTGTTGCTTGAAGCAGCCGCTGTGGGACTTCCTATTGTGACCACAGAAGCAATTGGGTGCCGTGAATGTGTAGAAGAGGGATTGAATGGCTACAAGGTACCCGTCAAAGCAGTCAGCTTGTTGGCAAAGGCCATCGAAAAATTAATCAATTCCTCCGAAAAGAGAAATGCAATGGGTAAATATTCCCGTCAAAAAGCCGAACAGGAATTTGATCAAAAAGAAGTTGTGGCCACACACATGGCTCTTTTTCAGTCAATAATAGAAAAGGAAACTTTTTAAGCCACCCCCTTCTTATAAATCTTTTTCATTTTAATAGAAATTTCAATAAAAAGAATTATTTTTGGCATTACTGATTAACTTGACTTGTATGATTTTTAGTCCCCCATTCCCAAACACAAATATTTTAATATAATATTGACTATGTCGTTGTTGAAGTCTTATATTTTAAATCGTACCCCAAAAAACGCACCCCGTTGGTTGGTGCTTTTGATTGACTTGTTCCTGGTTGTTCAAACCTTTTTTATCGCTCATGTGATTCGTTTCAATTTCTCTTTAGATTTTGACTTATACTCATTCTTTCTTCATGTCCCTGTTTTAGTCTTCCTGGCATTGTTTAGTTTTTTGTTGATAGGGTCTTACAAAGGAGTGGTTCGGCATACGGGTATAAAAGACGCCTTGAACGTATTCATAGGCTCCAGTGTTTTGATGATTTCTATGGTTCTATTTGGAATGGTCACTGATTTTTTTAGTTTGAACATTTTCTTTGAATTTTCCACCCCAATTATTGCCATTCACTTTTTACTAAATACCATCGTATTGATCACCAGTCGCTTTTTGTTTAAGACTGTCTATTACACCTTGAAGACTAGTTTTGAAAAACCTTCTTCCGTTATAATCTATGGAGCAGGAGAAATGGGAGCTATCTTGAACGCTACACTGGGAAAAGACGCCAACAGCTACAAAGTGGTTGCTTTTATCGATGACAATTCCAAAAAGGTGGGCATGAAAATAAACCGTTTGCCTATTTTAGAACCCAAAGCCATCACAGAAAAATTTGTTCGTGAACATAAGATTGAAGAAATCATCATCGCCATCCGATCAATAAAGCCAGAACGCATATTGGAAATTGTGGATCGCTTCTACAAGCTGGATGTCAAAGTAAAAATTGCGCCATTAATTTCAAGGTGGATCAATGGTGATTTGAACCTGAGACAAATCAAACAAATTCAAATAGAAGACCTCTTGGAGCGAAGTCCCATCAATTTAAACAATGATGCCCTCGCTGAAGAATTGAAAGACAAACGAATTTTAGTGACAGGCGCATCTGGCTCTATTGGGAGTGAAATTTCAAGACAATTGTCCGCTTACCCTTGTCAAGAATTGCTTTTGCTCGATCAGTCAGAGTCGGAGCTATACAATTTGCAACAAGAACTAAAACTACAGAAAAAAACCTTTTTCAAAGTGCAGGTAGCCGATGTTCGTGACAGATACAGTATGGAAGCCATGTTTGAGACTTTCAAACCAGACTTTGTTTTTCATGCAGCAGCTTACAAGCACGTGCCCTTGATGGAAGAAAACCCATACGAAGCCGTAAAGGTCAATGTCGGGGGCACCAAAAACATCGCAGACCTATCTTTCAAACACCAAGTAAAAAAGTTTGTAATGGTCTCAACAGACAAAGCAGTCAATCCGACCAATGTAATGGGAGCGACAAAGCGTGTGGCCGAGATGTATGTTACCAGCATGAACGCCCTTAAAGGTTCAAAGACCAAGTTTATCACCACACGTTTTGGCAACGTGTTAGGCTCGAATGGCTCCGTCATCCCTTTGTTTAAAAAACAAATTGAAGCAGGAGGGCCATTGACCCTGACTCACAAAGAAATTACACGTTATTTCATGACGATACCAGAGGCTTGTCAACTCGTACTCGAAGCCGCTGCTATGGGCAAGGGAGGGGAGATTTTTCTTTTTGACATGGGGACTTCCGTTAAAATTTACGATTTGGCAGTGCGCATGATTCAACTTTCAGGATTGCGCTATCCCGAAGACATAGACATTGAAATTACCGGCCTGAGACCAGGNGAAAAGTTGTACGAAGAATTGTTGAACGACGAAGAAAACACCATACCAACCCATCACAAAAAAATAACCATCGCCCAAGTTCGCAATCTGAATGTTGAACAAACAATTGCTTTGATTGAAAAATTGTGCGTGCAAAACAAAATTCAAGATTCGGAATCTACAGTAAATAGAATCAAGGAAATCGTCCCGGAATACATTTCTGAAAACTCTGTTTTTTCAAGCTTGGACGCCCTTTCAAAAACACAATAGCTCTCTTACTTATTTTTAAATACTTAAAAAACGCATCAGTAATTTTATTTCGTTTAAAAATAATGTAAATTCCCAAAAAAAATTACACATGAAGCAAGCTTTCTTTCTTATTTTATTGATAACATCCTTCCTTATTTTAAATTCATGTGCTTCGAAGAAGGATTTGGTTTATTTTCAAGGGATAGATACACTTGAATTCACCAACAATTTGAATTATACGCCCCTGTTAAAAGCCGATGACAAGCTGTCCATCACAGTCGCTTCCTTGGACAACGAGGCAGCCATTCCTTTTAATTTACCAGTAATTTCTTATAATGCAACTGGGAATTTTGTTGCAGGAACACCCCAATTGCAAACCTATTTGATTGCCAAAGATGGAAGTATTGATTATCCACAGTTGGGACAGTTGCAATTGGCTGGTTTGACTCGTTTGCAAGCACAAGAACTGCTCAAAAATAAATTGAAACCTTTTTTGGTCAATCCCATTGTAAACCTGCGATTGCTCAACTTCAAAGTCACTGTTTTGGGAGAGGTAAAAAGGCCAGGCACCTATGACGTTCAGAATGAAAGAATCACAGTTTTGGAGGCCTTGGGGTTGGCAGGAGACCTCACTGTTTATGGTACACGGCAAAACGTCTTGGTCGTTCGTGAAACAGGAATCGGAAAAACTTACGAACGCATTGATTTGACCTCGTCCAAACTTTTTGACTCTCCTGTTTATTATTTGCAGCAAAATGATGTTGTTTATATAGAGCCCAACCAACCTAAGGTCAACTCTTCTACCAACAGTTCTACCAACGGAATCATCATTTCAGCAGTTTCCCTACTGTTGACCATCATCTCCATTACTTTACGATAAAACGATCCATGGAAAACAACCAGCCCAACAACAAAATACAACAACAGATTGAAGAAACGCTCAGTATGCGTAACGAATTGGAAAAATACCTGTACCATTGGAAATGGTTTGTGCTTTGTGTTTTTTCTACTTTTATTTTAGCTTTTTTTTATCTGCGGTATGCCACGCCCAAATACGAGGTAAAAACCTCCCTTCTGATCAAACAAGACGACAACATGATGGGCAGTGAATTGGCTGCTTTTCAAGATATGGGTCTTCTTGGAGGCGGTAACAGTAATATTCAAAATGAAATCCAACTACTCAAATCCAGAACCTTGGCGAGGAGTGTGGCAAAGGATTTGAATCTGACAACTAGTTTTTTTAGGCAAGGTAGAATCAAAGAGTCCGAAGCCTATGCAGAACAAATTCCCATTCGTTTGCAAGAAGTCATTGCAAATTCTTCCGCAAAAGAAGTGGACACCACTTTTTATGTGCAATTCCATTCTGCTGCAAATTTCAACCTTTTGGATGCCAACAAAAATAAAATCTACGATTCCTTGGAGTACGACAGTTCTTTTGCAATCAAAGATCAGTCCTATTTCATCGTTCAAAACGAATATTTTTCAGAAAATGACTTCGGTAAAGAAATTAGAATTCAACTGATACCTGTCGAAAAGATTGTAAATGAATTAGTTGATGAATTACAAGTCACTCCTGTTGACGAAATGATGTCGACTGTTCTGGTCTTATCTTCCCAAAATGCAGTGAAAAAGAAGGGAATTGCTATCTTGGATCGTTTGGTAGACAATTACACCGATGACGCCATCAATGATAAGAGTGCTGTCGAACAAAAAACCTCCGAATTTATCACCAAACGCTTGCAGCTAATCAAAGAAGAGTTGTTTTTGGTTGATGAATTAGCGGAGAACTACAAAAAAGACAACCAGCTAACCGATATCGTAGAAGAATCCAAAACCTTTTCTGAAACTGTTAACAGTAGTGAGCAGGCTTTGTTCGATGCCACAACTCAACTAAAATTGGCCGACTACATGGTAGACTACATTCAAAGTCAAGAAAAGTCTTTTGAATTGATTCCAGTCAACCTCGGTTTTTCTGATGTTTCCATTTCGGTATTGACTTCAGAATACAATGCAGTGGTTTTAGAGCGCAACCGTTTGCTTCGAAACTCTAGTCCTACAAATCCAATGGTAATCAATTTGGATGCACAATTGAAGAGTTTTCAGCAAAGTCTGACAGAAAGTTTGCGAAATTTAAAAGCTTCGCTTCAAATCACTTTGCGTGAATTGGTTAAAAATGACAACCGCATCAATGACAAAATTGCCAATCTTCCGACCCAAGAACGGGAGTACAAAAACATTGCCCGTCAATTGGGAATCAAAGAGTCTCTTTATTTGTATTTGTTGCAAAAACAAGAAGAAACTGAAATCTCTTTGGCGGTGACGACCGCGAATTCCAAGGTGATTGACCGTGCTTATGCGTCAAAGGACCCAGTCTCTCCCAAACCAAAAATTGTCTATTTGGCTGCAATTTTGCTTGGTCTGTTGTTGCCCTTTGGTTTTTTGTATGTCAAGGATTTGCTCGACACCAAATTGCACAGCCGTAAGGATATGGAAAGCTTAGTGTCAGCACCAATATTGGGGGACATTCCTATCAATTCCACGGATAAAAATATTGTCGTTAAAGAAGGAGAACGTTCAAGTGTGGCGGAAGCTTTTCGTTTGCTTCGTACAAATTTGGATTTTATGCTGACGGATGCCGATAAGAACTCTAAAACTATTTTTGTGACTTCTACAACTAGTGGAGAAGGGAAGTCCTTTGTAGCGACCAACCTCGCTTGTACCTTGTCCCTTTCTGGAAAGAAAGTGGCCTTGTTAGGTATGGATTTGCGGAAGCCAAAAATAACAGATTACTTAGACGTTCCCAATCAAAGAGGCGTCTCGAATTTCATTATAGACAAAGACATGCAGTTCCAAGACCTTGGCTTTCCGATGCCGGGTTACAAAAGAATGGATGTATTCATTTCGGGAGTCATTCCGCCAAATCCTGCTGAGTTGTTATTGCACCCAAAAGTAGATGTTTTATTTACTCAGCTACAAGCCAAATACGATTATGTCGTGGTGGATACTGCACCTGTGAGTCTGGTTACTGATACATTGATGATTAGCAAGTACGCTGATATGTCTATTTATGTTTGTAGAGCGGGTTATTTGGACAAACGTATGCTATCCTTTCCTGAAATGCTTTACAATGAAAAACGCTTGCCCAACATGGCCATGCTGATCAACGCTTCAGATCATAATAGAGGTTATGGTTATGGAGCTTATGGAGCTTATGGAGGATATGGAGGATATGGAGGATATGGATATGGTCAGGAAAAAGAGTTGCCGTGGTGGAAAAAAATCTTTAAATCCTAACAAAAAAAGAGTCCAATCGGGCTCTTTTTTTTTGAATAATATTTGGCATACATACTTTTTGATTTCAAAGCTCTCTTTTGTTTGGCTGCAATTTTTTGTGAATTCCAGATATTTTCAAACCTAAAGAAATTATTTGCCGAATATTGAGTAAATTTGCAACTGAGTATTCTGCTGTTTTCACCTCCTTTGCAACAAAGGAAAATCTCTTCAGCAATTCCTAAAATTGACAACAATTTCATGAAAAATCTCCTTGCATTTCTATTCAGTACCAAATTGATGGCCCTTTTGTTTGTTTCCTTTTCCGTAGCGATGGGAGTTGCAACTTTTATAGAAAATGATTACGGCACACAAACTGCGAAAGCACTTGTCTACAACAGTTGGTGGTTTGAAGCCATTCTCGGTTTTTTTGTGGTCAATTTCTTTGGAAACATTTTTCGGTACCGTTTGTACAAAAAAGAGAAAGCAGCGGTTCTGTTATTTCACCTGTCTTTTTTGTTTGTTTTGATCGGGGCAGCAGTTACCCGTTATATCAGCTACGAAGGCATCATGCCCATCAAAGAAGGAGAAACGTCCCGAACGTTTTTTTCTGAACGCACTTACCTACAAGTCACTTTGGACGACAACAAAGACCAACGTGTGCTCTCTGACCCGATCTTGTTGTCGGCATGGGGAACCAATGACTATACTTTTAAAACTGATTTTAGAAAACAAGCAGTTGCTCTTGAATTGACAGACTATATTCCCAATGCGTCCAGTGAATTTGTAGCAAGTGACACGGGCCAAAACTACCTTCATTTTGTAGAGTCGAGCAGTGGAAGCCGTCATGACCACTACATAAAAGAAGGAACAATCGAAAACATCCACGGTGTTTTGGTTGGGTTCAATCACGAAGAAAATGCACTTCTCAATTTTCAATACCAAGACGAGGAACTCAANATGAAATCTCAGTTCGATGGGACCTTTTTAAGGATGGCAGATCAGCTGAGTGGCACCATTGCCAAAGACAGTTTGCAACCTTTCAAGTACCTGACCTTGCACAGCATCGCAGGACTGAGTTTTGTGGTGCCCAAGCCCCCTTTGAGGGGAGCCATAGAGGAAGTTTCTGCTGATAAAGAGGAGCACCCAGAAGACCTTTTGCGTTTCAAGGTGTCTACCTTGGACCTTGTCAAAAATATTGAATTGCGTGGGGGTCAGTACACCAGCAATCCTCCAGAACAATTTTCTTTGGGCGGTTTGAATTTTAGAGTGGCTTATGGAGCCAAGACCCTGCAATTGCCCTTTGACATCCAACTAAACGATTTTCAATTGGAAAAATACCCCGGTTCTGAAAGTGCTCGGTCTTATGCAAGTGAGATCACGGTTCTTGACGGAGAAGAACACTTTGATTTTCGCGTGTTCATGAACCATATTTTGGATTACAAAGGCTACAAGTTTTTTCAATCCAGTTATAACATCACACCAGAATACGAAGAAACACGCCTTTCCGTCAACCACGATTTTTGGGGCACGCTCATCACCTATATCGGTTATTTTATGCTGTATGCAGGTCTGATGCTCATCCTCTTTGTCAAAAACACGCGTTTTTCATCGCTTAGAAATCAATTGCGAAAGGCAAGACGCAAAAAAGCCGTGCTTTCAATCAGCGCCTTGTTCTTTGTCTGTTCTGCTTTTTCACAAAATCATTCAGGACATTCCCAAGCTGCCTCAGCACAACAGATAGACTCGTTGCTGCAGTCCAGTTCTGTAGACAAAATACATGCAGAAGCCTTTAGCGCCTTGGTCATTCAAGATGCCGGTGGGCGTATGAAACCGGTGCATACCTTTGCCTCACAATTGTTGCGCAAAGTAAGTAAAAAAGAAACGTTTAATGGGATGGATGCCAACCAGGTGTTTTTATCCATTGTCGAAAACCCGCGGTTTTGGTTTCAAGTTCCGGTGATCTATTTGGAGCGTGGCAATGACAAATTGAGAGAGCTATTGGGCATCCCTACAGAAAAAAAATACGCACGATTGATAGATTTTATCGACCCACAAGGGCGCTATAAAATTAAAGACATTGTAGAAACAGCACAAAAGAAAGCTGTTAAAAGCAAATTTGAAAAAGATGTGATCAATGTGGACAAGCGCGTTGGGCTATTGTACTCTGCGATTGGTGGAGCGATTTTGCGCATTTTCCCAATTCCTGAGGATGTTGACAATACATGGGTCTCACAACCCGAACTTTCTACGGCCAATTTTACAGGAATCGATTCTGTCTTTGTCAAACAGATTTTGCCAGTATACATACAGACCTTGCAAAAAGCAAAAGACAGCGGTGACTATGCCGAAGCGGATCAAATCTTGGACGGGATCAAAAGCTTTCAAAAGAAATACGGCGCCGAGGTTTACCCTTCCGATGACAAGATCAACTTTGAAATTGCTTACAACAAGTACGATGTCTTTAAAAAGCTCTTTCGAAATTACATGTATGCGGGATTGTTACTTTTGATTTTGGTCTTGGTTCAGATTTTTAAAAGCTCCAAACTTCTAAAAGTTTTGATTCAGCTTACTGTGGGTGTTATTTTGCTTTTCTTTGCCCTCCATACAGCTGGTTTGGTAGCACGTTGGTTTGTCAGTGGTCATGCACCTTGGAGCAATGCCTATGAATCTATGATCTACGTAGCTTGGGCAACGATGCTCTTTGGTTTTCTCTTTGGAAGAGAATCCCTATTGACCATCGCAGCAACGGCATTTTTAACCGCCATGATTTTGATGATTGCACATTGGAATTGGATGGATCCAGAAATTGCCAACCTCGTCCCGGTTTTGAATTCGTATTGGCTGATGATTCATGTCGCCATCATTGTCGCCAGCTATGGGCCTTTTGCCTTGTCCATGATCTTAGGTGTTTTGGGCTTGTTCTTGATGGTTGCAACAACTTCCAAAAACAAACAAAAACTCAACGCTACGTTGAAAGAACTGACGACGGTCAACGAAATGTCAATGACCGTAGGTTTGGTCATGTTGACCATTGGAAATTTCTTAGGAGGCATGTGGGCCAATGAAAGTTGGGGCCGATATTGGGGTTGGGATCCAAAAGAGACATGGGCTCTGATCAGTATTATGGTCTATGCCTTTGTGTTGCACATGCGTTTGGTCCCTGGGTTGCGGAGTCGCTTTGCCTTCAACCTGATGTCTGTGTACGCTTTTGCCTCGATCATGATGACCTATTTTGGTGTGAACTTCTACCTCTCAGGCCTGCATTCCTATGCCAGTGGCGATCAAATAGTGACTCCTAGTTTTGTTTATTATTCCATCGCTTCCGTGGCAGTGTTGGGAATCTTTGCCTATTTGAAAAACATAAAACATTACAAAAAATAAGACCTCAAGAGGCGGGAATCGGGTTTTAGAATATCAATGGGCCTCCTTTTGCCGTTGCTCCTACAAAAGCGCCTTATTTTTAAAGGATTCTTTGCTGTTTGTTTGTTAAAAAATGTAAATTTGTTTTTCAGTTAAAGGAAGACTTTTCAAATTAATAAGTCCCAAATCACATCAAATCACAGTTATGTTTCACAAATACATCAAATTGGCAATCGCATTTGCAATCTCTGTATGGGCTGTTTTTCAGTTTGTAGAGGAGAACATCATGAACGGAATCAGCATTTTGTTATTGGCCGGCGTCTTTGTCTTTTTCTACTTTAAAAACGAGTTTTTATTGTTAGCGTTTTTACAAATCAGAAAACAAAATTTTCCTGGCACCCAAAAATGGTTGGCCTATATCAAAAATCCAAGCACTGCTTTGCGCAAAACTCAGGAAGCCTACTATTACTTTCTACAAGGCTTGATGGTCACACAGACAAGCATGACAAAAGCTGAAAAATTATTTAAAAAAGCTTTGAGTTTGGGCTTGTCAATGGACCATGATGTGGCCATGGCCAAATTGAATTTGGCAGGAGTAGCCATGCACAAACGCCGAAAAAGAGAAGCCACCACCTTGCTAAATGAAGCAAAGAAGTTGGACAAGCACGGCATGCTCAACGATCAAATTAAGATGATGAAACAACAGATGAAGAAAATCTAAACTTTTCAAAACTCCGATTTAAAAATCAGCTTGTTCACGTGACTGGCTGATTTTTTTATGGGCTTTCTTCCCTTTTTAGTATCTTAGCATTGCCCATTAACTTCTGAATTTCATACAAATATGTCCAGGCTAAAAAAAAGAAAGAGGCCCCATTCCAAAAGAGTGGTTTTACTTTTGATCTTATTGGTTCTCATTGTATACTTGCTCATGCACATAGACACCTTGATGCGCGAGAGTTTTTTTTAGAGTTCTCCGCTACTTTTAGAACCTCCTTTTAGATATTCGCTACAATCCTATGGGCTACTGCTCTGTTTTATTTATCTTCGTGGCAACTGAGAGTTTTTAATGCCGTATGTGGCATTCATCCATCTTTACCAAAACACCAAAGTATTATTTTGACTTCAGAACGCATCATTTTAGGAATCGACCCTGGGACCACCATCATGGGGTTTGGCTTGATCAAAGTAGTGAAAAAGAAAATGGTTTTTCTTCAGATGAACGAACTTCTGTTGCAAAAATACAACGATCCTTACGTAAAACTCAAACTGATTTATGAACGCACACTTTCTTTGATCGACACTTACCACCCTGATGAAATCGCAATCGAGGCTCCTTTTTTTGGAAAAAATGTACAGTCCATGTTGAAATTGGGCCGTGCACAAGGTGTGGCCATGGCTGCAGGATTGTCAAGACAAATTCCCATCACAGAATACCTTCCTAAGAAAATAAAAATGGCCATCACTGGAAGTGGGAATGCGAGCAAAGAACAAGTTGCTAAAATGTTGCAAAGTGTTTTGGGACTAGAGACACTGCCAAAAAACTTGGATGCTACGGACGGTCTGGCCGCGGCAGTTTGTCATTTTTACAACAGTGGCGTAGTGGTAGGAGGAAAGAACTACAGCGGTTGGGCATCCTTTGTCAAAGCCAACGGAGACAAAGCCAACAAAGCCAAATAACTGAATTCATTGGGGCCACGCTACGATAGTATCTAGGAGATTGTTTAAATCTTGCGTGCATGGTTTAGCATGGAAAAGTCTGCCAACACAATGGCAGCCATGGCTTCTACAATAGGAATGGCTCTCGGTACAACACAAGGATCGTGACGTCCTTTGCCCATCATTTCTACCTCATTTCCTTCTTTGTCGATGGTCATTTGCTTTTGAATCAAGGTGGCAACCGGTTTGAAGGCAACTTTGAAATAGATGTCCATCCCATTGCTGATACCTCCTTGAATACCCCCTGAGTAATTTGTTTTGGTCGAGCCGTCTGTGTTGAACAAGTCATTGTGGTCACTTCCTTTCATTGAGGCACCCTCAAAGCCACTTCCGTATTCAAAACCTTTGACGGCATTGATGGTCATCATGGCCTGTCCCAAAGCGGCGTGCAATTTGTTAAAAATAGGTTCGCCCAATCCGGCAGGTACGTTTTGGAGGACGCAACTGATGACACCTCCAACAGTATCCCCTTCTTTTTTGATTTGAGAGACATAGGCAATCATCTCTTCCGCTATGGTAGCATCCGGACAACGTGCGATGTTGGCTTCCACTTGGTTGAAGTCCAATTCTTGGTAAGGACGGTTCAGTTGGATGGGGCCAATAGCCGAGGTATAGGCATTGATATTTATAGCAGGAAGGATTTGTTTGGCAATCGCTCCCGCCACGACCCAATTAGCCGTTTCTCTTGCGGAAGTACGTCCACCACCTCTGTAATCTCTATTGCCTTCGTATTTTTTGTCGTAGGTGTAATCGGCGTGCGACGGACGAAAAGAAGTGGCAATATGGGAATAGTCTTTTGATTTTTGGTTGGTGTTGTTGATGACAAATCCAATAGACGCACCGGTCGTCTTTCCTTCAAAAATTCCTGAAAGAAAAGTCACTTCATCCGGTTCCTTTCGCTGGGTGACAATTTTCGATTGTCCAGGCTTTCTGCGGTTCAATTCGTTTTGAATGGCTTCAAAATCCAAAGTAATTCCAGGAGGACATCCGTCGATGACTCCGCCGATGGCAGGTCCATGAGATTCACCAAAAGTGCTTACTTTAAAGAGTTTTCCGAAAGAATTTGACATAAAAATAATTTTGACAAAGTTAAAAAACTTTTTTTTGATGGGCTTTCTAAAAAGGGAGAATAATTAAGAGGTTCTTGCTTTTAGAAATACCAGAGTCTGATGGCCATCAGTGAGACGACTACCAGCAAGAATCCTCGGACAAAACTGTCCCCTTTTTTTACGGAATAACGGCTGGCAAACCAAGCGCCCAAAGCATTGCCCGCGGCGAGGGTGAGTCCGTATTTCCAATCGATTTTATCGTTCAATACAAACAACACAAAAGCCCCAAACGTATAGATAAATGCGACAGTCACTTTGGTAGCATTTGCCTTGACCAAAGAAAGTCGGTTGATGGCGGGAAGAAGAAGCAACATGACAATGCCGATTCCTGCGTTGATAAATCCTCCGTAGATGCCTACAAAGAAAAAGGTCAACACAGAAATCCACAGGTGTTTTCCAGTGGTGCGTTCTGCTATTTTTTCTAGCGAAGTAGTTTTCTTTTGAAACACAATCAGCAGAACCACAAGGAGCATGACCACAGCAAGAATTTTGTTAAAGGTCGTTCCTTTGATGTCGATGGCGATTTGGGCGCCCAATAAAGAGCCAACCAATGCGGAAGCTCCTAAATACAGGGCAAAGGGAAATGCGGTGACGCCTTTGCTTTTAAAACCGGCAATAGACGAGGCAGTTTGAAATAAAATAGCAATGCGATTGGTCCCGTTTGCCACGGCAGGAGGAAGTCCTAAAAAAATCAGCAGAGGTAAGGTAAGCAAAGATCCACCACCGGCAAGCGTATTGATCCCTCCGGCAAAAAAACCAACAACAATAAGTAAGATCCATTCGTATTCCATCTGCTTTGGATTTGTAGGGTGTTTACAAACTTACATTTTTAAATTCCAAATGAGCCAAAGTGGGATTGCAAATGCGGATTTCTGAGCTTTTTAATTTCTGAGATTCTGGATTTTTTCAAGCCAAAAAAAACCAAAAAAAAGTTGATGGAATGACAAAAGGGTTCTATATTTGCATCCGCATTCAGGGAATACCTGATGAGGCACTCAGGAGAATTGGCAGAGTGGTCGAATGCGGCAGTCTTGAAAACTGTTGAGGGTCACACCTCCGGGGGTTCGAATCCCTCATTCTCCGCAAAAGAAAAACCCTAACATTCATTTATTGAATTCGTTAGGGTTTTTTAATTTAGAATGTCTTCCACATTGAGTACGAAATTAATTTCGTTATTTTACAGAAGCGAAATCCATCTGTCAAAATGAAACTTAAAACCGTTTTTTTGAAGTTTTCCATTTCCAATTTTTTAAAATTTAATTGTGTCTTTTTATTGGTGCTTTCTCTGAGTTCTTGTAGGAGTGAGTCCAAAAAAGAAAGGTTCAAATCTGAAAAAATCGTGGTCTTCGCAGCCGCTTCCTTGCAAAATGTTTTGGGTGAATTGACGGCGGCTTACGAAGAGAAATTCGGTGCGTCGATTCAGGTCAATTGCGCCTCGAGTGGTACTTTGGCAAGGCAAATAGAACAGGGAGCACTCCCGGATATTTTCCTCTCCGCGCACAACTCGTGGCTTAGCCACCTTGACAGTTTGGGTTTTGTAAAAAAAACGTCGGCAGATACCCTTGCGAAAAACACATTGGTTTTGGTTGCTCCAAATCAGACCAAAATTGTGCCTTTTGATGGCGGTATTTCTTCAGGCCTCGTTTCTTTACTCGGTAAGGGAAGGCTTTCCATCGGAAACCCGGCATATGTACCTGCGGGGTGTTATGCCAAGCAAGCTTTGTCACATGCGGGGTTGTATTCGTCTCTGGAAAAAAGGCTGTTGGTATCCAAAGATGTCCGCGCAGCACTTCGAAATGTGGAATTGGAAGAAACCCCCTTGGGGATCGTGTATTACACAGATGCGGTTCAGTCGAAAAAAGTAAAAACAGTGGCGACTTTTCCAGAGGAATCTCACGAGCCTATTGTATATTACCAAGCGCGGTGTTCAGATAAGAAAGTGGCGAAGCATTTTTACATTTGGTTGCAATCTGCAACAACTAAGAAGATTTTGCAGGCACACGGATTTCAGATATAGCAACAAAACACAAGGATGAACGGATTTTTCAATTTTAACGGTGCAGAGGTAGAGGCAATCCAACTTTCTTTGGAGGTGGCCATCTATTGTACATTGATTTCGCTTCCCATCGCCATGGCAGTAGGGTATGGCATGGCACGGTCCCAGTTTATTGGAAAGCCATTGGTCGAAAGTTTGCTGAGCCTTCCCTTGGTTTTGCCTCCTGTCACAACGGGATATCTTTTATTGGTTTTTTTAGGAAGTAAAAGCACTTTAGGTTTGTGCTTGTACGATTTGTTTGGGGTTCAACTCTCTTTTCGTTTTCCTGCAGCAGTCATAGCAGCCATTGTCGTTTCCTTTCCGTTGGTTGTGCGTTCCATTCGAACTTCGATGGAAATGGTCGATCCAAAACTGGAAGAGGCTTCACGTGTGCTTGGTGCAGGGAAGCTCAAAACATTTTTTAAAATAACTGTACCTCTTGCCTTTCCGGGAATTCTTTCGGGAGCTGTTTTGGCTTTTGCGCGGTCTTTAGGGGAGTTTGGAGCAACCATCACTTTTGCAGGGAACATAGAAGGAGAAACACAGACTTTGCCTTTGGCCATTTATAATTACATGCAGGTCCCCGGAAGTGAAGAACCTACGATGCGACTCGTTCTCGTATCTCTTGTCATTGCTTTTGTCGCAATGGCCTTGTCGGAGTGGAGTATAAAAAAAATAAAACATGACAACAATTGACATTCACTTGAGTAGAAAGGATTTCAAGCTTGAGTTCAAAGAAACATTTTCGCCTGGAATTACAGGTATTTATGGGCCGAGTGGTTCAGGAAAAACCTCTTTGTTATTGGCTATATCGGGTTTGCTTCCTCTTGAAGAGGGGCGTGTGGTTGTAGCGGGTCGCACCTTGTTCGATGCTGCGAAAAAGAGAAACATTCCTGTAGAAAACCGAAAAGTTGCTGCTGTTTTTCAAGAAGGGCGGCTCTTTCCACATATGACGGTGTTCAAAAATTTGCGCTACGGTTGGAAGCCACAGTCGAACATGGATTTTGAGGAAGTAGTAGACTTGCTTCAGCTAAGGCATTTGTTGTACAGGATGCCTTCTCAAATTTCAGGAGGAGAACGACAGCGAACTGCTTTGGGGCGCTCCTTGCTTTCTTCTCCAGACATCTTGTTGTTGGACGAGCCTTTTTCTGCGGTGGATGTAAGTTTCAGAAGTCAACTCCTTTCTTTGATTACACGTGTCCAAAAAAAAGTAAAAATTCCCATTTTGGTAGTCAGTCACAATTTGAAAGATCTTTTGACACTGAGCAATAGGTTGCTCGTATTAAAAGAAGGCAAATGTGTAGGACACGGAAATTATTACGATTTGCTAGCAAAAGGATCGGTTTCAAAACTACTGGGATCCAAAAACACGACAAATACCTTGCACATGCAGGTCGCAGAAATTATGCCTGATGAAGGAATTGTTCAGTTGCGAATGGGACTGCAGTCCGATCCGATTTTTGTTGCCTGCAAATTCCCAGCTGAAGGCTGTTCACTGGGGCAGCAATTACAACTTTTTGTCCATGCAAACGACATTGCCTTGTCTACGGAAAAAATTGAAAATGCGAGCATTCAGAACCAATTAGCGGGGGTAGTAACTGCTTTTATTGAACGAGAATCGGTGCTGTTGTGTCGGGTAGATGTTGGTGTTCCACTGTATGTTGAAATTACAGTTGCCTCAAAAAACAAGATGGACCTCTCCATAGGGTCGCGTGTTTTTTGTCTTTTCAAAGCGGTTGCTGTAGCTTCGGTTTCTTGAGATTGGAATTTTTTTCAAGGAAATTACTATTTATTTTTGAGTACTTCTTTTTGAACACAGCAGTACGATCTTATTGTCTTTGAAATCGGTTGTAAAAAACAGATACACAGTTCCACCTTCCTTTATTTTAGTCTTTTTTCGAATCTGCGCCACTGTTTCGGGGAAGTTTCTTGTGGTGATGTTTGCTTTTTGTTCGGGAAGTAAATTCAAGAGTTCCTTTTTGTTGTATCGAATCGATTTTTCAATTTGAAAAGTTCTTCCTGGAAAATCTGGCATCAAGGCTTCGGAGGTATATAAGTGAGAGTGTTTGTGAAGTTTGTCGAAGTGGAATTTTTGGGAGATTTGAGAAAACGCACCTGATTTTAAAAGGGCGGCATTGGGTTCGTACAAGTAGGTTTGCGGTTCGCCATAAGTAGCTTTGCAGTTGGATCCCAAAGAGAAATTGAAATTTTGTTGCCCGTTTTTCAAAAGGTTACAGGCGAACACTCGTATCGTGTCAACAGCTTCTTTTTTTAACACAAAAAGAATTTCTTTGACCTCGTTCAAATGGGCAACTACATGGACTTCAACAACATTTCTCATGTCTTTTATAGCGCTTGAAATGTCGAGCATGGGTGCGTATTTGATCAGAATTTGATCGGTGTGTTCAAAGAAAAAGTCGATATTTTCGGGCACGTTTGGCAGGCAGTCTTTGATCAAAAAGACTTTTCCTTTGGCTTCGTNTCTTCGAGAAGGGTCAAGGTATATCCAATCGTAGCGCCGGGTACTGTTCTTTAAAATTTGAAGACCGTCTCCCACTTGTGTTTCGATGTTTTCGATGCCCATNTGTGAGCAATTGTGTTTGACCAAGTCAGACAATTCACGGTTGAGTTCCCAATGAAAAACACGGTCGATTGATTTTGAAAAAAAAGTACAATCCACTCCAAATCCGCCCGTCAGATCCACCAAGCGAGTTCCAGATACACGTTTGGCTTTGTAGGCGGCGGTGGCCTCTGAGGAACTCTGTTCTAGGTTGATTTTTTTTGGAAATAAGACACCGGCTGTAGTATGCCAAATGGGGAGTTTTTTAAGGCTTTTTTGTTTGCCTTCAATTTGTTGTGCGATTTCTTGAATAGAGACATCCTCAAATGGGCTTCCTTTTAGAATCAGTTGACTCAAATTACAGTGCAAGCTTTGAGTTATAAATGTTTGTACCTCTTGTGAAAGTAGTCTTGTATTCACAGATGCTTACAGTTCTTGCGTTAGTGATTTGACAATTTTATTGTCTGTCAAAAATTCTTTGAGGACTACCTTTATAACGGTATATAGAGGAACAGCAAGTACCATTCCTAATACGCCAAAAAGAAGACCTGCAATCAAAATAACCAAAAAGATTTCCAAGGGGTGGGATTTGACGCTTTTTGAAAAAATCAGCGGTTGGCTTAAAAAGTTGTCGATCAATTGTGCGATTGCGTAGCCCAACATGACATAGAGTGTGGTAGGCAAGATTTCAGTTTGAAAATTCAAGTTTAAATTTTCTGTCATGGTGAGGACAAGCATCAAAACACCTCCGATAAGAGGGCCGATATAGGGAATCAGGTTTAAAAGGGCGCACAAAAGTGCAATGACGATGGCATTTTCAATGCCGAAAATTAAGAGCACCGCGCTGTAAATAACAAACAAAATCGTGATTTGTAAAATGAGACCAATAAAGTACCTACTCAGCAAATCTTTGATGGTTTCAAGGGATTTGGATACGCGGCTTGTTTTGGATTCAGGAATCAATAGAAAAAGACTGTTGTGTAAAATCTGGGTGTCTTTCAGTAAGAAAAAACTGATAAATAGCACTGAAAAAAGTCCAATTCCGACAGAACCAATCCCTCCCAAAACTGCATTGAATAGATTGGGGATGTCACTGAAATTGGACAACAAATCCAGTCGTTTCAATTGTTCAAAAATATCGATATTTCGGTCTGAGAAATAGGAATTTATTTTCTGAAATAAGTTCTGAAGGTCATTTTTGAATTCTTGGGAATTTAAAAGAGAAAGGTTTTCGCTTTGTTTCAATACCAAAGGGATGAACAGGTTGATCAGGCCAAAGAGAAAAAGAATGAAAAGAGACATGGTCATGAGGACGGCAATGGTATTGGGTAATTTTAAGCGTTGCCTGAATATGCCTAAAAGGGGCTGGCAACTAAGCTTAACACAGCGGCAATACCTAGGTATATCAAAACAGGTTTGATGGCAAACAAGAACAATAAAAGAAGGGATACAGTTGCGATAGTGAGCAAAGCTCTGAGGATTCCGGATGCAATTTGTTTAGATTCCATGGTGTTGTTTAAATTATAGAGACATTCGTGTTTTGGTCTTGACAACAAGTCATAAACAGCGTATTGTTGGGGATGGATTTGCAGCGCTCAGGTGCATTTTTGTTTTTCGATACTTCTGAGTCTGCATAATACGTCAATTTTGGGGTTTTTGCAACTTCTTATCTCGGCACATGCAAATTGTTTTTGTGTGTTTGAGTGTGTTTTTGGTTCTTTAAGTAAGTAGCTGAAAAACCTCGAAGATTTTCAAAGAAAAGGGTAAAATCTTCTTCGAATTCCCCGTAGTTTTTCAAGAGATCTTGAGATGCCAAGTCCATCTGTGACAGTCCTTTGGTTCGCTGGTTCATTCCCCATAAAATTTGGGAGATGCCTTCGGTGGTTCGGTAGTTGTACAGCCAGTTTTGTTCAGTCATATAGGGCAATAAATGCTTTGTTTTTTTAGGGAGTATGGGTTGTTGTGTTTGTAGGAGTTTGTAAGTGTTTTGGCAAAAATCTTCCAGGGGAACATTTGAATACAGGCTCCAGTTCTTAGCGAGAAAATGATCGTATAAGATGTCGATAATTACGGCTTTGTAGTGGCCGTATTTATGCTGTAGTCTTCGTTTGCTGATTTTGACGATGGGGTGCGTGTCTGTAAAACAATCAATAGCGCGGTGGTGCAAAATGCCTTGTTGAATTTTAGCGGGAAATTGATTGTGTTGTTTTCCTTTGACAGCGTCGGCAATAAAGTTGCCAATTTTCCCTTCAGGGCCTTCCGCCAAATACAAGTGAGCAAGAAAATTCATGTCGTGAAAGTAAGAAAAAAAACACTTTCGAAAAATTTTGAAAGTGTTTTGTTTGGAGTGTTTACAGCAGATTGGACTGCAAGATCAACTGTTTAGCATTACAGGCATGACAAGCATGGTGATTTGTTCTCCTTCTTCGTTTCCGTCAACTGGGGTTAGGATTCCAGCTCGGTTGGGGAGTGACATTTCAATCAGAACTTCTTCTGAGTTGAGGTTGCTCAACATTTCGGTTAAGAAGCGCGAGTTAAAACCAATTTGCATGTCGTCTCCTTGGTAGTCACAATTCAATCGTTCGTCGGCTTTGTTTGAGTAATCAATGTCTTCAGCAGAAATATTCAATTCAGTGCCCGCCATTTTCAAACGTATTTGGTGAGTCGTTTTACTTGAAAATATAGAAACTCGTTTGGTAGAGTTCAAGAAAGAAGCCCTGTCAACGGTCAGTTTGTTGGGGTTTTCTTTTGGGATGACAGCATCGTAATTCGGGTATTTCCCGTCAATCAAGCGGCAAGTCAAAACAATATTGTCAAATAAGAACCTGGCATTGGTGTCGTTGTATTCAATACTTACGTCTAGGGATGCTTCGCTCAAAACACCTCTCAAAAGATTCAGTGGTTTTTTAGGCATGATGAACTCAGCTGCTTCGTTGGCTGTGATGTCTGTACGCGTGTATTTCACCAATTTATGCGCATCAGTTGCGACAAAAGTCAAATTGTCTGTGCTGAATTGAAAAAAGACCCCACTCATGACGGGTCTTAAATCGTCGTTTCCTGTTGCAAAAATTGTTTTGGAGATGGCATTTCCCAATATGGCTGCGGGAATGGTGGTTGTTTTAGGGGCTTCAAGAGAGATGGTCTTAGGGAATTCATCTCCGTTGAAATAAGCCATGTCGTATTTTCCTTGGTCGGAGCTGATTTCAACAGTGTTGTTGTCTTCTGTCTTAAATGTCAAGGGCTGGTTTGGAAAAGTTTTCAAAGTATCCAAAAGCAATCTAGCAGAAATTGCGATGGATCCAGAAGATTCAGATTCAACTTCAAGTGTGCTACTGATAGTTGTTTCTAAGTCAGAAGCGGATATTTTGAGTTCATTTTGCTTCAATTCAAACAAAAAATTGTCTAAGATTGGCAAGGTGTTGTTGTTGTTTATCACCCCTCCTAAAAGTTGTAACTGTCTTAATAGCTGAGAACTGGATGTTATAAATTTCATCGGTTATTTTTTAGTGTGCTAGTTTCGCACTTTTTAGCATGGTTGAATGAATAAGGTTGCGTCCACGAACTGAAATTTCGAATTCAACAACACACACAAATATATTACAAAAGCAGGTTCGTACAAAGAAATGTTTTTAACAATTCTACCTGTATTGTTAAAAACATCCACTTGATAATAAAGGGCAAAAAAGGACTATTAATCAAAGGTGTTCATTTGCCAAATTGGCCAATGCTGAGCGTTCCCCTTTTTCCAATTTGACATGTGCAAACAAAGGCTGTCCTTTCAATTTGTCGATCAGGTAAGAGAGTCCATTGCTTTGTTCATCCATATAAGGAGTGTCGATTTGATGGATGTCTCCAGTAAATATTATTTTGGTGCCTTCACCGGCACGAGTGATGACAGTTTTGATTTCATGAGGTGTTAGATTTTGAGCTTCGTCAATGATAAAAATACTGTTTGTCAAACTCCTTCCTCTTATAAATGCAAGTGCTGTGAGGGAGAGAAATCCACTTGTCTCCATCTCTTCAATATTTTTTCTTTTGCGTTCGTTTTCACGAAATTGTGATTTGATAAACTTTAAGTTGTCCCAGAGTGGTTGCATGTAGGGCGATATCTTTTCTTCGGCACCTCCCGGTAAAAAACCGATGTCTCTATTGTTGAGGGGAACGATGGGCCGTGCAAGAACAATCTGATCGTAGTTGTTTTTCTGCTCCAAAGCGGCCGCGAGTGCCAACAGTGTTTTTCCAGTTCCGGCAACTCCTTGAAGGGCAATCAGTTTGATCTCAGGATTGAGCAATGCGTCCAAGGCAAATGTTTGTTCCACATTCTTAGGTTTTATGCCATAGGCATAGCTTTTTTCAATGCGTTCGATGGAATCGTTTGAACTGTTGTACCGAGCCAAGATAGAGCCAGAGGTCTTGTTTAGGACGTAATAAGCATTGGCAGATTTTTCTTTTTTTAAAATTCCATTTTCCGGAATGGTGTTGAGGTTGTAGAGTTCTTTGATCAATTCTGGATCCAAGTTGTCGAGGTCGACAGCACCTTCAGAAATCGAACGGATGTTTTGAACCTTTCCAGTCAAGTAGTCTTCAGAAGACAAGCCGATCGCCTTTGATTTGATGCGCAAGTTGATGTCTTTGGTAACCAAAACAACATGTGTTTCTTTCTGGTGTTGTTGAAGAGAAAGTGCAACATTGATGATTTTATGGTCGTTTTTGTTTTTTCCATAGACAAGTTCTGCATCGAGATTTAGGGCTTCTGTTGCCATGGCAATCTTGAGGTGTCCTCTGTTTTTCCCTAATGGAATCCATGTGTCAAGGCCTCCTTTTTCTGAGAGTTTGTCAAGCAAACGGATGATGGTTCTCGCTTCGAAATTTTTGGTTTCATTTCCGAGTTTAAAATTGTCAAGTTCTTCCAAAACAGTAATGGGGATGACTACATTGTTTTCTTGAAAATTAGTGAGGGCATTGTGGTCAAATAAAAGTACAGAGGTATCCAGTACAAATATCTTTGAAGTAGGTTTGGGGTTCATATCTGCGCGAATTTTTATTTTAAAGATAACAAGTTTCACGAATAGAAAATACAAATAGGATGTGAAAGTTATGAGAAAATGTTGTTGATAAAAAAGAAAGGGTTTTTTTGATTACAAATCACGCATATTGTGCTGCTGTATAAAATCAAAAGGCACTCCTAAGAGTGCCTTTATCATTCGTACTAAATACTTACCCCAAGTATTTTTCGACCCAACAATTAACATTTGTTAATGTCAACTGATAGTTCTACAAAGATGTAACAATATGGAGAAATAAAATAGGGGGTAAACACCTTTTTATTAAACAAATAAACGAAAACTTTAATTCATTTTTTAAAAACAGAAAAGATAAAATCCGTTGCTTTTATAAGTCTTTCACGTCCAAAGCGTCCCGAAGTGCATTGCCAGTCAAAACAAATGCCATGACAAGTGTTGAGATTGCCATTCCGGGGAGTACTGCCAAATAGGGTTTTCCAAGCAATAAGTAGCTGTAGTGGTCTTTTACGATTCCTCCCCATGACGGTATGGGAGGTTGTGCCCCAATTCCTAAAAAACTCAGACCGCTCTCTATCAGAATGGAAGCTGCAAAGTTGGCTGCAGATATCACAATAATTGGCGCTGCAATATTGGGAAGAATGTGTTTGAAAATAATTCTAAAATCTGTGAATCCCAATGCTTTTGCTGCTTCAACATATTGATTAGTTTTGATGCTGAGTACCTGACCCCGAACTACTCTTGCAACTTCAACCCACATCGTCAGTCCGACGGAGATAAATACTTGCCAAACCCCTTTTCCCAGAGCCAAGGTAATGGCGATCACTAACAAAAGGGTGGGGATGGACCAAGTTACATTGATCACCCACATACAAAAAGCATCAATTCTACCCCCGTAATAGCCTGCAATTGCACCGATACTCGTTCCAATGAGTAAAGAAATTAAAACTGCAATAAAACCTATGGAAAAGGAAATTCGTGTGCCAATCAAGATCCTACTCAACAGGTCCCTTCCGAATTTGTCCGTTCCAAAATAATAGGTTTTGGTTTTTATATATGACGCTACGGATTCTTCAAACAGTGTCAGAGGGAATTTGTGTTCAAGGTCAAATTCTTTTCTTTTCTTTACGATCAAATGCTCTCCAGTTATTCGATAGGAATCAATTAAGATTTGAGTTGGTGGAAATTCATCCCCGTAGATCAATTTTGAAAACAAAGAAGTCTTTTTTTGTGAGGGAATTTCTAGGGTTTGGGCTGTAAATCCAGGACTTTTAGAGTGAATTTCAAGGTGCATTTGATTTGCGTTCTTTGAGTTGTCTGGGCTGATCAAATAACAACAGATCGCGACGCAGCCACAGAGAATTATGTATAAAAACGAGAGCATTCCAGGAGTGTTATTAGAAAACCGCTGGACTGCTTTGGAAGTGAGAGTTTTGGAAGAAGTCCTCATGGATGAAACGTTTATTTCCGGGCAATATATCCAGAGTTTTGCCTTGTTTTAAGTTCGGAAAGCACTTGCAAAGACTCCTCTATATAAATGTCTTTTTGAAGACTCTGGTGCCAAGCTGCTCTTTTGGATGCCAAAACGGTGTCTGTTTGAATCAAGTCTATCTCTTTTTGTGGATTTTTGAACTCAATAGAAGAATGGAAGTCAAACACTTCGTTGAATGCTTCAATTTTCTTTTCGTGTTTGTTTTGTTCTTCTTCTGAAGTCTTGTAGTTCAGAGAAAAAGAATTGTTGTCTTTGCCATCTTTTAAAAATTTAGCATACGAATTGATCATCACAAACTTTTTGCTTTTGGCGATTCGTGAAGTACTTTTTCGAATTACTTCCTCTCGATTTTTGTAAAAATTCAAGGGACTGAAAGAAACCTTTTCTATTTTGTCCCATTTCAGGGGGTTGGACTGCTCTCGTTCTCCAATTTTCACATAACTGTATTTGCCAGGAGTCTTAATGTCTGGTCGGACTCCTTCCAATTGAGTAGAGCCCCCATTGATTCTGTAAAACTTTTGAATGGTCAATTTGATAGCACCCAAATCTTGAGGGTAATTGTAATATTTGTTCAAAGGAATCACGTTTTGAACGGTTCCTTTTCCATAGGTTTGATTGCTTCCGATGACCACCGCCCTTTTGTAATCTTGCATAGCAGCTGCGAGGATTTCAGAGGCAGAAGCCGAAAGTTCGTTGACCAAAATAACCAAAGGACCTTCCCATTGCACGTTTGGGTCTTCATCACTTTTTACTGAGGGGTCGTTGTCTCGATACTTCACCTGAACAATGGGCCCTTTTTCAATAAAAAGACCTCCGATTTCAATGGCAGTTTTCAAAGAGCCTCCTCCATTGTTTCTCAAGTCAATTAAAATTCCTTCTATGTTTTCTTTTTTTAACTTTTCAATCTCAAGCGCCATGTCTTTTCCAGAGTCTCGAGATGTGACGTCGTTGAAATTGATGTAAAATTTAGGAAGGTTGATGACACCGTATTTTTTGCCGTTTTTCAGCGCGATGCATGATTTTACAAAAGTATCTTCCAGTTCCACTACATCGCGAATGATGCTTATTTTTCGAATTGTTTTGTCAACTTTTTTGACTGTCAAAATTACTTCAGTTCCTTTTTTTCCTTTGATCAATTTGATGGCGTCTTCCAAGCGCATTCCAACGATGTCTTTGCTTTCTTCGTCAGCTTGAGCTACTTTTAAGATGATGTCGCCCACTTCCAATTCACCTTGTTTCCAAGCAGGCCCACCTGAAATCAGCTCAACAATTTTGGTATAATCGTTCTTTTCTTGTAATCGTGCCCCGATTCCTTCAATGGTACCGGAAATATTGATGTCAAACTGCTCTTTTATTTTGGGTGCAAAATATGTGGTGTGGGGGTCAAATTCTTCCACAATGCAGTTGGTGTAAGTGGCAAACCAATCCGTATGGTCTAGTTTTTCAATACGCTTGCAAAGCTCGTCCAAGTATTCCCTTGTCTTTCCGCGGGCCTCTTCTTCCAAGGTGACAAAAGGCTTTTTTACATAGGTGCTGTCCTCTTCTTTTTTGTCATTCTCTTGGATGGACAGATTTTGAAGTTTGCTCAATGTATTCAGTTTCAATTGTTTTCTCCAATAGTCGAGCAGTTCTTTTTGGTTTTTCGCGAATTCCAACGTCTCGTAGTCCACATCAATGGTTTCTTCTTTGTCAAAATCAAAAGGAAGCAGGAGTTGTTCTTTGTAGTAGCTTTTGGATTCTTGAAAACGCAGTTCAAATTTTTTCATGACCGCCTCGTAAAATTCGAAATCTTCTCTTTTCAATTGGTCGTCAATCTTAGTCTTGTAGGTAGAGAATTCTTGCAGGTCTCTTTGTGTAAAATACCTGCGCATCGGATCCATTTCATCGATGAAGTTTTTAAAGACCGCTTTGGAAAAAGCATCGTCTAGGGTCTTGGGTTCGTAATGTCCATTTTTTAGAATGTAACGCAAAACACCGATAAGCACCTTGTCTTTTTGTGGGTCTGGATTGTTTTGTGTTGAAAATCCAAAGAGAAATCCACACATTACAAAAAGCAATACGAAAGTTTTATTTTTTTTAAAAAGGAACATAAATTTTAATTCAGATAAAAAGGATTGGTGCAAAAAAAAAGGTTTTTCTACCACACTACTAAAATACATTCATTTTTTTTAACGTGATTGTATATCTGCGGGTTTCTTACAAGAATAGCCAAAAAGACCTATTTATTTCTTTACAAAATGTTAATTGTTTCCGAAGGGAATCCTTAAAAATATAGTAAGTTTGTTCGATAGATTTATCAAATGAAAAAAAGGCCTTTAATTTTAGTGACCAATGATGATGGAATCACTGCTCCAGGAATTCGAAAATTGGTNCAAGTGATGCAAAGCCTCGGCGATGTTGTCGTGGTTGCACCTGACAGTCCACAAAGTGGAAAGGGACATGCCATCACTTTGGACGCCACCTTATATGTCAACAGAGCGCATACTTACACAAATACAACTCCCGAATACGAATGTTCAGGGACTCCTGCAGATTGTGTCAAGTTGGCCATCAAAGAAGTACTCAAGCGCAAACCCGATTTGTGTGTTTCTGGAATCAATCATGGATCCAATGCCTCCATCAATGTGATTTATTCGGGAACCATGAGTGCTGCAGTTGAAGCAGGGATCGAAGGCATTCCCTCCATTGGATTTTCTTTGTTGGACTACGATTGGGATGCCAATTTTGAAGGATTGGAACCCTATGTAAAATCCATTGCTTCGAACGTGTTGAAAAATGGTTTGCCAGATGGTGTTGTTTTGAATGTAAACTTTCCAAAACGTGGGAAAAACCCATACAAAGGCATCAAAATCGCACGGCAGGCACGGGCGAACTGGAACGAGAAATTTGACAAACGCGTCAATCCGCAGGGCAAGCAATACTATTGGTTGACGGGTGATTTTGAAAATTTAGATGGGGGAGAAGACACCGATGAGTTTGCTTTGGAAAACAACTATGTATCGGTTGTCCCTGTGCAATTTGATTTGACAGCCCATCATTTTATCCAAACATTAAATTCCTGGGAATTGTAAGATGAAAAGAACTCAAAAAGAACTAGGGTACGGATTTTTTACCGCACTGTTTGCGACGCTTTCAGGCGTCGTTTTGTACTTGGAGCTGTTCTCAAAATACAGTTACTCCCAAACATTTCAGATGCTAGAGGAAGGTGGCTTGTACGGAGAAATTCTAAGCTTGGGTTCACTTCCCAATCTTTTTGTATTTTTCATCTATATCAAAAAAAGGCAAGACAACAGAGCGAAAGGGGTCTTATTAGCGACCCTTTGTATTGCTTTTGTTACCTTGGTTTTAAAATTCATCTAAAGAAAAGGGCCAATAAGAGCTTTTTAAAACGCATTATAAAACGAATTTCTACAAACAACCCACCCATGAAATACTACATCATAGCTGGAGAAGCCTCAGGAGACTTACACGCTTCCAACCTGATGAAAGCCTTGTTAGAGAAAGATCCCCATGCGGAGTTTCGCTTTTGGGGCGGTGATTTGATGCAACAGGTTGGGGGAACCCTCGTCAAACATTACCGCGATCTCTCCTTTATGGGGTTTGCTGAGGTTCTGAAAAATTTAATAACCATTCTTGGAAACATGAAACTTTGCAAACAAGACCTGCAGCATTTTCAACCTGACGTATTGGTTTTGGTCGATTATCCAGGATTCAACATGCGCATTGCAGCTTTTGCGAAACAACATCAAATACCAGTACACTACTACATTTCCCCTCAATTGTGGGCTTGGAAAGAAAATAGAATTCAAAAAATCAAGAGAGATGTAGACAAGATGTATGTCATCCTGCCCTTTGAAAAGGAGTTTTACGAAGAAAAACACCAATTTCCTGTTCATTTTGTTGGACATCCTCTTTTGGATGTCATCGCATCAAGACCTGCAGTCGATGTGGCTGTTTTTCGTGAAAAGCACCGATTGTCATCTCTTCCGATCATCGCCTTGTTGCCGGGAAGTCGAAAGCAAGAGATTTCCAAAATGCTCTCTGTCATGTTGGAGATGGTGCCTCGCTTTCCCAACCATCAATTTGTAATTGCCGGTGCACCAGCCCAAGATTTTGATTTTTACAAATCCTTTGCCATCCGTTTCGATGTTCGTTTTGTCAGCAATGACACCTATGACTTGCTGTCCGTATCCACTGCGGCCTTGGTCACTTCGGGCACGGCAACATTGGAAACGGCCTTGTTCAAAGTACCCGAAATCGTTTGCTACAAAACCAGTTGGCTTTCTTACCAAATTGGAAAGCGCTTGGTAAATTTGAAATTTATCTCTTTGGTCAATTTGATTTTAAATCGGGAAGTGGTCATAGAACTTGTTCAAGACGCTTTTGAGCCCAATCGTTTGGAGATCGAGTTGAAGAAAATTCTGGAACCTGCCGTTCGAAAAGAAATGGTTTCGGAGTATGATGTCCTTCAAATGAAATTGGGAGGTGCGGGAGCTTCTAAAAAAGTAGCAGCACTTCTGATTGGCTAAGAACTCGACGGTTATTTTTTTGTACCTTTTGTAGGCTATGAAAAAATTGTTTGATTTTGTGCCCACACATTTGCTGTTTTTTTTTGTGCTTGGCATCCTTTGCCAATACCATTTTAAAGGTCTTTTTTCCATCAATTTTCTTTTTGTATCAGTCGTACTTTTAGGCGGGGTTTTCTTTTTTTTAAGGCGCTTTGTATTGGGGTTTGGCGTCGCTTTCTTTTTTTTAGGATTGCTTTCAATTGCAATTCGTACCTCTCCTAAAAAGGAGGCTGTTCCAATTGAAAGCAGGCTTTCTGCTCCACTCGTTTTAAAAGTCATAGACCGGTTGAAATCGACTGCTGATCAAGACCGCTTTCGGGCAAAAATAATTTTCCAAGGGGGGCAAGACGCAAACTCGATGCTCCTTTTGACAATAGCGATGGACAGCCTTTGTTCTTCCGTTCATCATGGAGACCTGCTCGCTTGTCATGGAGAAATCAAAGAGATCAGAGGTCCTTTGAATCCATATGCTTTCAACTTTAAATCCTATATGGAGTCCAAGCAAATCTCACACCAATTGTTTTTGAAAAAGGGGCATTGGATTCTTTTGGATGAAAACAAATACAATTTGAAGCGTATGGCCCATCAATTCAGGTCAAACTTATTGCGCATACTGTCCAAAAACATCGCAGACAAAGAGGTGTTGTCCATTACGGAAGCGATGTTGCTCGGAGAACGCAGTCATATTTCCAAAATGCAACAACAGGCTTTTGCCGATGCGGGAGTGGTTCATATTTTGGCCGTTTCTGGATTGCATGTAGGTGTGTTGCTTTTGTTTTTGAATTTTTTACTCAAACCTTTGGAATTGCTACCCAAAGGGAGGTTGTGGAAAACAGCAGTTCTTTTTAGCGCTTTGTGGAGTTATGCTTTTTTAGCAGGCCTTTCACCATCTATCGTTCGTGCAGTCACCATGTTTTCATTTCTGTCGGTCGGCCTTGTTTTTCGCCACAAAAACCCTGTAGAAAGAACCTTGGTCAGTTCTGCACTGCTCTTATTACTTTTCAATCCATTTTACCTGTTTGATTTGGGATTCCAAATGAGTTATACAGCTGTTTTTTCAATTGTTTTTATCCAGCCTATATTTGCTCGTTTGTGGAAACCCAAGTACCGAATTTTGAATTATTTTTGGCAATTGACGACGGTATCACTTGCGGCTCAATTGGGATTGTTGCCCATTAGTTTGTACTATTTCCATCAATTTCCAGGACTGTTTTTGTTGGCAAATTTAGGTGTCATTCCTTTGCTTGGTTTGGTGTTGGCATTTGGATTTTTACTCTTGTTTTTGGGGGCTATTCATTTTCTACCTCCGTGGATCTGTGAACTTTATTCCTTTTTGATCGTTTCTTTGAATTCATTTGTGTCTTGGGTGGCAGCTCAGGAAGCTTTTGTGTTTGATGAAATTTCTTTTTCTAGGGGAAAGCTTCTTTTTTCACTGCTTCTCTTGACGGCATTTTTCGCGTTTTTAAAATCCAAAACATTTTTAAAACTCGCTGTTTTTTTGCTCTGTATCTCGTTGTTGCAAGGGGTTTTTATCTTTGAAAAAATCAAAACATCTTCGCGAAGCGAACTGATTGTTTTTCAGCAACACAAAGAAAGCAGCTTGTTGTTGGTCAACCGTGGAAAAGGGGTTTTACACACCACCAATTCCAAACGGATTTCAAAACTTGCTCAAAACTACCTTCGAGAGACAGGAGTTGAACTCCTTCAGACCAAAGACAGTATTCCCCAATTGTTTCGCTTTGGGTCGCTCTCTTTTCTATTGATAGACCGCTTGGGAATCTATCAAATTCAAGATTTTCAGCAACAATGTGTATGGCTTCAAAATTCACCCAATATCAACTTGGAACGCATGATAGGATTGTTACATCCCAAGCAAATTGTAGCGGATGGCTCTAATTTCCCCTATAAAATCAAAAAATGGCAAGCGACTTGCCTTCAAAAAGAAGTCTCTTTTCACGCGACTCCGATTTCTGGAGCTTTTGTTTGGAGGCCTCCAACGCTTCTTGCAAGCCCTATGCCACGTTATTGAATTCGAACAGACACGCTTTTGCTGATTTTTTGATCGTATAGGTTTTTGGAGCCGAGCATTAGGTACAGCGCGTAGTCTCCTTTTGGGATTTTTTCCTTTTTCAAGTTCCAGCCCACGGAAAGCTTCTCTGTGGTCTTTTCAAGAATTTTATTTGGGTTTTTATAGTGCAGCGGAATCTTGTAATGGGTTTTGTTTTTTGTCAATAGAAATGACAGTGTGTAAGGAAAGTCTTTTCTTTGAAAATCCAAAACAAAAGAGGTTGGGTTTTGGATTGAGATGTTCGTTGTTCCCGGTTTGTCTCGATAGAAAACAAGGGGTGTTTTGTTTTTCAAGCGACCTATCGTTGCGTTGAATCTAGGAAAGTGCTCAATCTCTCGGTAAAATATCCAAGCTCCCGTATTTGTTTGAATGCTGTCAAAAAGGGGGGCTCCTTTTTTTTTGACCAATAAAATAGGTTTGTTGTGGCTTTCGCTTTCAAATGCCCAAAGATCGAATTGATTTTGACGACTTTTGGCAGTGTTGACAGAGACAGCCTGTTTGTTCGTGTAATAGTTGAATTTCGATGCTCTTTGGTAGGAATTAAGAAAAACAACTTTTCTATCCCCTGCGAGCTTTGAAATCGCTTCAAAAAAAGTGTTCTTTTCCTTTTGGAATTCAGATGCGATAGGAATTTGAAAAGCGATGAGCAGCCTTACCGAAAACAAGAGCAAACTGCTTACGAGTGCAATGTGTTGGATTTTTTTTCTCGCTTTCGGGTTGGAGATTGCGAGATTGAACAACAGAACAGCCATCGGAATCATGGCAAATGCGACCCAGTGTGCCTCGGGTCTGCTCCGAAAAGAATACAATAGAAAGAACGTGAGGTATCCAATGAAAAGGCGAAACATTAAAGAAAAATCCCTTTTGTAAATTTTGTTATTTTTTCGAAGGGACGTCGCTAGTACGATGACAAAACCTGGATTGAGAATGCCTACAAAACCAAAAAAAGCCCCCAGAACATTGCTGCTTTCAAAGCCCACTTTGCTTCTTTCAAAAAGGTGGTATTGGACACTGATAAAATCGTGTTTGTACTGCCAATAGAGGTGTGGCAGGAGCAATAGTATGGCTACCAACCCGGCAATGTAGGTGTTTCTCTTTTTGAGAAGCTTTGGCTGGTACAAGACAGTCAGAAAGATGACAAGCGCTCCGTGGTATTTTGAGTACAACAAAAGCGCTGCAGCAATGCCTAAGAAAAGCAGGTGTTTTGTGTTGTTCTTTTTTGTGAATTTTAGAAATGCCATCAAATAGAGTCCTGAAAAAAAAAGCAACGGTACATCTGGAGTGGTCACAAAGCTATAAACATTGCATGCGGGAATGGAAAAGAGAATTCCAAAATACAGGAGTGGCGCATGTTTCTTCTTTCTTTGATGTAGTGGGATAAAATTCCAAATAATTTTGACCAAAACACCCATCAATAGGACCGTCATCAATCGGACTCCTAGTGTTCTTGAAAAGAATAGCCCTCCAATTTTCACTAGCAAAGCGACCATGGGCGGGTGGTCAAAATACCCCCAGTCAAGGTGTTGTGCAAAATTCCAATACAAAGCTTCGTCTTGGAGAATGGGACTAAAGTAGGATTGGAGCAAATTCATTGTTACAAATACCAATAAGCAATTGTTGAAGGATGCTTTCAAATTCATAGATGAAAAAAATTAACATTCTAAAAATGAGGGGTGCTTGCTGAAGGGGGAACGAGGGCAATTGGTTTCAGGGGAGGAAGGTTGAAAACAAAAACTACATCAAGGTACAATAAATTCTCAAAAAATACAGCAGTACTTCGGTTTGAAAAATAGAAGTAGGAAAATTAAAGGAAATCAATTGTAAAGTATCTAATTTACAAAGTCCAAAGTCATCTCCTTCCAAGTAAATCAAATTCAAAGACATGCAATTGGACTGTTTTTGCAGTCTATTGGTAGTTAGGTTTTCAATTTATTCTAGTTGTTCAAACGATTTCATAAAACGCTCCTTCCTGTTGCCTTTAATTCAGACGCACACAATAAAAAAAGAATTCTGTGCACAATCTTGTGGGCGACAGTTTGTTGAAGGACAAACAGCGCTAGCGGATTTTGGAGGTTTGTATTGGTGTTTGGTTTCTTTTACGCAAGTGATTTTGACCGCTTACAACTCCATGGAATGGTAGACGTTCTGAACATCGTCGTCCTCTTCTAGTTTTTCTAATAATTTTTCAACATCTGCTTGTTGGGAGTCATTGAGCGTTTTGGTGGTTGTAGGGATGCGTTCAAATCCAGAAGACAAAATTTCCAAACGTTGTTCTTCCAAGTAATTTTGAATGGCCCCAAATTGTTCGAAAGGCGCGTAGATCAAAATCCCATCTTCGTCCTCAAAAACTTCTTCAACTTCGAAATCGATCAATTCCAATTCAAACTCTTCCAAGTCCATTTGAAGATCTTCTGTTTTTACTCTAAAATTACAGGTGTGGTCAAACATAAAAATCACGGAACCTGAAGTTCCAAAAGTTCCGTCGCATTTGTTGAAAGCTGCCCGGACATTGGCAACCGTTCTGTTGTTATTGTCAGTAGCGGTTTCGCATAGGATTGCAATTCCATGGGGCGCATAGCCTTCAAAGAGCACCTCTTTGTAGTTGGCGGTGTCTTTGTCGGTGGCTTTTTTAATAGCGCGTTCGACATTGTCTTTGGGCATGTTTGCAGCTTTGGCATTCTGCATGACTGCTCGCAATCGAGAATTGGTGTCTGGGTTGGGTCCTCCTTCTTTTACAGCCATCACAATGTCTTTGCCAATGCGTGTAAACGTTTTGGCCATTGCAGACCAACGTTTCATCTTTCTCGCTTTTCGGAATTCAAATGCTCTTCCCATTTCTCGTCTCTTTTTTAGTTGCTGCTTTTTTAGAAAAGCAAATGTAAATATTACAGACCTGTATCACAAGTTTTGCCAAGTCTTTTCCGAGAGCAATGCAATTTAGCACGTTGGAATCTCAGTGAGAAAATGATTTCAGTGCTTTAGGCTTTTTTTGTGTTTTTGAGCAGTGCATGCGATTGTTTGGCAATTTCAAGCTCTTCATTCGTAGGGATCACAAGTATTTTTACAGGGGCATCTGTTTGTTGTATTTCTCGTATTTCTTTCGACCGAATTTCGTTCTTTTTTGGATCCAATTCGATGCCCAAGTATTCCAAGTCTGCGCAAGAAAGAAGACGCATCAAACTGGAATTTTCTCCAATACCGGCTGTGAAAATAAGTGCGTCTAGACCGTTTAGAACGGCGGTGTAAGAACCGATGAACTTTTTGATGCGGTAACTCACTATTTTCAGCGCGTTGAGGCAGTTTTCGTCTCCTTGGTTCGCTGCTTTTTCAATGTCTCTTAAATCCGAATATCCTGTCAGGCCTTTCAGACCGGATTCTTTTTGAAGGAGTTCATTGATTTCAGCAGTAGATTTGTTGAGTTTTTTATTCAGATAAAAAATCACAGAAGGGTCAAGATCACCCGATCGGGTTCCCATGACCAATCCATTCATAGGGCCAAATCCCAAGGAGTTTTCAATACTTTTCCCTTCTTTGATCGCAGACATGCTACAACCATTTCCAAGGTGGATGCTGATGATGCGTTTTGATTTTTTTCCTAGGTAAGCAATCGCTTTTTCAGATACGTATTTGTGACTTGTTCCATGAAAGCCATAGGCTCTGATCTTGTGAACGTCAAGGTATTCGTTTGGAAGGGCATACTGATAGGCTTCTTTTGGAAGGGTTTGGTGAAAAGCCGTGTCGAATATTGCCACTTGTTTGGCACGGGTAAAAATCGTTTCAGCGATTTCAATTCCTTTTAGATTGACGGGGTTGTGGAGGGGAGCAAGCGCAAACAATTCACGGATGCTGTCTTTTACTTCCTCGGTCACCACTACGGTTTCTTTGAATTTGTCACCTCCATGAACTACTCGATGACCGACCGCTTCAATTTCGTCTACGTGTTGAAGCACTCCTATTTCAGGGTGCATCAATGTCTCTGCAATTTTATTTAGCGCCTGTTCGTGGTTTTCAATCAACAACGTCTCTTTGTGAACTTCTGTTGTAATTTCATGAGAAAACAAAGCGTTTTTCATTCCAATACGTTCCACCATTCCCATGCACTTTACGTGTTCTGAAGGCATTTCAATCAATTGGTATTTCAGAGAAGAAGATCCTGCGTTTAAAACAAGTAGGTTCATTGTTTATTCTTGTTGTGCTTGAATGGCAGTTAATAAAATCGTGTTGTATATGTCTTCTACGGTACACCCTCTGCTCAGATCGTTCACCGGTTTGTTCAATCCTTGTAGCATCGGCCCAATGGCCAATGCGCCGGTTTCTCTTTGAATGGCTTTGTACGTGTTGTTCCCGGTGTTCAAATCGGGGAAGATCAACACGGTAGCTTCACCTGCAACTTTTGAATTTGGCATTTTTGTTTTTGCCACGACAGGATCCACAGCTGCATCGTATTGTATGGGCCCTTCGATTTTAAAATCGGGGTGCTTTTGTTGGACCAATTCAGTGGCGGTTCTCACTTTTTCCACTTCTTCTCCTTTGCCGGAGCTGCCTGAAGAATAGGAGAGCATGGCTATTTTGGGTTCAATGCCAAAAGCTTTTGCAGAAAAGGCGGAACTACTCGCTATTTCGGCCAGTTGTAAGGCATCTGGATTTGGATTGACGGCACAGTCTCCCATTACAGAAACCCGGTCGGGAAGGCACATAAAAAAAACAGAAGAAACCACAGGAACCCCCGGCTTTGTTTTGATCAGTTGCAAGGCGGGTTTTATGGTGTGCTGTGTGGTGTGAGCAGCTCCAGAGACCATGCCGTCTGCCAAGCCATTTAAAACCATCAAAGTACCAAAATAAGAGACGTCTTTGACCAAGTCTTTTGCAATCGTCTTTGTCATCCCCTTGTGCTTTCGGGCAGCCACCAAAGTCTGTACAAAAGATTCGTTGTGGATCGAGTCTTCCGGATTGAGAATGTTGATTTTGTCTGTGTCGATCTGCAAGCCGTATTGGTCACAAAGCTGTTGAATGTCATTTCTATTGCCCAGCAAGGTCAAATCGACCAAGTCCAAAAGTTGCAATCGAGCTACTGCTTGCAAGATTCTTTTGTCATTTCCCTCCGGGAGTACGATGTGTTTTCGTTCTTGTTTTACTTTTTGCAACATGTTGTATTGAAACATGTTGGGGGTCATTTTTTCCGATTGATAGGAGGTCAAGGAATTGGCAAGTGCCTCTGCGTTTACACAGGAGTCAAAAACATCCAATGCAAGCAGTATTTTTTTGGTGTTGCTCGCATAAATTTTGGACTTCACGGCCC
>JGI20153J14295_10000130_pt1 | contig 59169 bp, 50 predicted proteins | sample COG_03_FD_14295 | JGI IMG/M metagenome (IMG submission 14295) | reverse complement strand
CTCCGGCGCTGTGGTCAGCGCACCGTCCGATAACCCCTTGATCGGCGGCGACGAGGCCGACGATTTTATGATTGCCATAGGCCTGCGCAATCCATTCCGTTTTACCATTCGCCCCAACACCAATGAACTTTGGCTCGCAGATGTGGGTGGCGGTGAATGGGAGGAGATCAATCGCTTGGCCGATCCGCTCGGTGCGATAGAGAATTTCGGCTGGCCCTGTTACGAAGGCACGGGCCAACATTTCAACGGTAATCTATTGTGCAACCCGGTGCACAATCAGACCTTTAACGGTTTGAATATGGATTTGGCGCCACCGTTTTTTGCCTATCGGCATCGTGACGAGGTGGTCGCCGGCGACGGTTGCGGCACCGGCGGATCCTCGGTCACTGGCATCAGCTTTAACGAGCGATTGGCCTATCCGGCGGCCTACGACAAGGCCCTGTTTTTCGCCGATTCCACGCGCCAATGTATTTGGGTTATCTACGCCGATGCGAACGGTCTGCCGGACCCAACGCGACGCGAGGCCTTTGTGGTTGATACCAGCGGACGCGTGGTCGATATCCAGCAGGGACCTGGTGGCCAGCTGCATTATGTCGACTTTGATGGCGGGCGGATTTATCGAATCGATTCCTATGGGAGCGCTAATCGGCCCCCGCAAGCCGCGTTGACGGCCGATGTGCGCAGCGGCCCGGCGCCACTCAGGGTGCACTTTGATGCATCGGATTCCACCGATGACCAACCTGACAGCCTCAGGTACAGCTGGGATCTCGATGGCGATGGTCAGTTCGGAGACGCGGATCAGGTCTATGCCCAAGCCCAGTATGACAGCGGCGGTAGCCGACTAGTGCAAGTGCTGGTGACCGATGCCGCGGGGCAAACCGACAGTGCAGCGATAGTGATTACCGTCGGCAACAGTGCCCCCAGTGTGACCATCGATCAGCCGTCCATAGCGCATCAATGGAGCGTCGGTGAAAACCTGATTTTAGCGGGCCGAGGCAGTGATGTCGAAGACGGCGACCTGCCGAGCGAGGCCTTATCGTGGAGCGTTATCATCGAGCATTGCGCGGCGGTCGACGATTGTCACGATCATCCCGTGGTCGATATTGCCGGTGACGGCGGCAGCTTTATTACCCCAGATCACGAATATCCGTCGGCCTTGCGCTTTGAGTTGACAGGCGTCGACTCCGGCATCGACTGGTGGGACAGTGCTTGGCAGTATCGCCGGCAGTTGACCGTCAACAACAGGGGGCTGACTGCCCAAGTGGATGTGCCGATCCTAGTGAAATTGAATCCAGCCCGCATCGACTATGCATTCACCCAGCCGGGTGGCCGAGACCTGGTATTTGTCGACAGCCGCGGCGAGCGTCTGGCCCATGAAATCGAGCGTTGGGATGCCACAGGCAACTCAACGCTCTGGGTACGCCTAGACCGACTGGTGAGCGGGGATGAGCCGGTCTTTCTCTATTACGGCAATAGCCTTGCGGCGCACAGTCAGCAACCTGCCCAGGTCTGGCGGAATGGCTATGCGGCCGTCTGGCATCTGTCCGAACTCACCGATTCGGTCGCCGGGCAGGCGTTGCTCAATGTGGGTACTGCGCCGGTATTGGGCGAGCTCGGTGGCGCGCGCAGCTTCAATGGCAGCAGCAATTATCTTAATGCCGGCAGCGATTTTAATCCGCTGCTGGTGGGCGATTTCTCCGTAGAGGCCTATGTGGACACCACCAATGATAGTATTTTCCAATACCCCAGATTAATCTCGAATAAGAATCTGTGGACCGAGGCCCAGGGAGTCAATCTAGAGCTCAGCCAGGCACGCAACTTGGCCATGCTCGGGGCGAGTAAGGCCTTTGTCAGTGGGCCGATGGATCTAAGCGGCGGCTATCATGCCGTGGCCGCTACCTATTCGGCGGCATCGGGCTTGGCCACGGTCTACGGTCAGGGTGTTGAACTGGCCCAGCAGGCTATTGGCGCAACGGTCTTGGCTTCGTTGCCGTTAAATATAGGCCGCCGGGCGGGTGGCGGGGATTACTTTACCGGCCGGATGGATGAACTCCGGCTGTCATCGCTCGTGCGCTCCGCGGACTGGCTGGCGCTGCAACAGAGGTCTCTGACCGACCAGCTGATCGAGTTCGGCGCGCAGGAAGCCAACACGACCCTCTCGACCACGACAGCCTTGCGCTTAAATCCGCTCACCGCCGACCTGACGCTGCAGTCAGAGCCCGCCGGACTGGCCATTAGTCTGGGCGGATCGACCAGCCCGACACCGACGAACAAGACCCTAATCGCCGGTTCGACCACGAGCATCGAGGCTTTGTCGCCGCAACTGTTAGATCAAGTTGCCTATCGCTTCGTCAGCTGGTCCAACGCTGGTGAGCGTGCCCAAGCCTATCTTGCACCGGCCGGCTCATCGGTGCTGCGCGCCATCTTTGAGCCGATCGGCGCGGTCATGGACAGTGACGAAGACGGTCTGCCCGATGACTGGGAACGGCGCTTTGGCCTGGATCCTGATGACCCGAGCGATGCGCTAAGCGACGCCGACGACGATGGCCTGACCAACCTTGAGGAATTCAGCCATCAGTCCGACCCCAACGCCGCGGACACCGATGCGGACAGTTGGGATGATTTTACCGAAGTGACCTTCGGCGGGGACCCCAACGATGCCACGCGGGTGCCGAACCCACCGATCGTTCATCTGGATACACTTCAGGACAACCCGGTTTTTTACCGCTCGGATTTCTCCCTGCAAGCGAGTTGGACTGGCGCACCCTTGGCAACGGATCACCTGCACTTTATCGTCGATACGCCGCCGCATATCAGTGCCTTCCCCGATATCAACGGTGTCGCAACAGTTGACTATGTTGACATGNCCGACGGCGAACACAGCCTGACGGTGCAGGTAAACAGTGTGGCCCATGCCGGCTATCGCCATGCCGGTGCGCTCGCCCAACGCACCTTTACGGTCGACGCCAATCCCGCCACCGGCCTCTTGGTGCCGGGCCGAATTGAGGCCGAGGCTTACCACCGTTATCTTGAGTTCAGTGCCGCGGATCTGGGTACACAATGCTCAAACGGGGACGGCGTGGATAAACAGTTGACCACGGACCCCGAGGGTGGCGGTTGCAATGTGGGTTGGACCGAGGCGGGGGAATGGCTGGAATACGACCTCAAGGTTCAGCACGCAACTCAGCTGAGCTTTACCGCGCGGGTCGCCTCCAATGTGTTCAATCGCAGCTTTCATCTGGAGTTGGATGGCGTCGATATATCGGGTAGCCAAACCGTGCCCCGAAACGGCTGGCAAAGTTGGGGTAACAAAACCACCGCCGCGGTTCCTGTGTCGGCCGGCAAACACCGGTTGCGGGTGGTGTTTGATACCGGGCTGGTGAATTTGAATTTTATTCGCATCGATGAGCATTTGGGCCAGTAAGGTTATTTTTTATTAGGCCCTGCTGCTGTGGCCTATATTCACCGAGTCTTGCCGTCAATTAGGGCAGGACTTTCTCAAACCGACAATACGTGCAAATAAGACTGGAAAAAGTCGTCGATACAGTTCTTAATCGATTAAGTAACTCGTGGTGCGGGCCAATTTGAGCCGATCAGTTGCCAAAATACCGCGTTTTTCAGCGCAAGCCTGCTGCCCAAGCTATGCTGACAGGCATCGATTAAGCACCCGTCCGATAAAACAACAGTTCGGTCTGTCCCCGCGGGGTCTGACCGGTTAGGAGCCCGATATGAATCCAGCAATTATTCAACGTCAGTGGTGGCACAACGCCGTCGTCTATCAAATTTACCCACGCAGCTTCAATGACAGCAATGGCGACGGCATCGGAGATATACCGGGGATCATTGCCAAGTTGGACCATATTAAGCAGCTCGGCGCGAAGATCATCTGGCTGAGCCCGGTCTTCCAGTCGCCGATGGACGATAACGGTTACGATATTTCCGACTATTGCGCCATCGCGCCCGAATTCGGCACCATGGCCGATATGGACAGATTGATCGCGCAGGCGGCGCAGCGTGGCATCAAGATCGTTATGGATCTGGTGGTTAACCATACCTCCGATCAACACCCTTGGTTTATTGAATCCAAGAGCAGTATCGATAACCCCAAGCGCGACTGGTATATCTGGAAAGATGCCAAGGCCGATGGCTCCGAGCCCAACAACTGGGAATCGTTCTTTACCCCCAAGGCCTGGGAGTTCGACGTCTCGAGTGAGCAGTATTATTTGCATCTGTTTAGCGAGAAGCAGCCCGATCTGAATTGGGCCAACCCGGAAGTACGGGATGCCATCTACCAGATGATGCACTTCTGGCTTAAAAAGGGCCTGGGTGGCTTCCGTATGGATGTGATTAATATGATTGGCAAGCCGGCCGACTATCCGGATGCGAGCATCTTTGATCAGGGCGTGGCCGGTTGGGAGCATTGGGCCAATAACGGCCTGTGTCATCAATATCTGCGCGAAATGCACGATCAGGTCTTGCAGCATTATGACGTGCTGACGGTGGGTGAAACGCCTTTTACCACCCCCTTGGACGGCCAGTTTTACTCCAATCCAGCGCGTAACGAACTGTCGATGATTTTCCATTTTGAACACGTCAGTATCGACCGTGAAGAGCACAACGCCGTTAAAAAGGATTTTAACCTGGTCGAATACAAGGCCATTATGAATAAATGGCAAACGCAACTGCAGGGCAAAGGCTGGAACAGCCTGTACTGGAGCAACCACGATCAGCCGCGGCCAGTCTCCCGCTATGGTGATGACTCCGACGCGTTACGCAACCGCAGCGCCAAGATGCTCGGCACGGTTCTGCATATGATGAGTGGCACACCCTATGTTTATCAGGGTGAAGAGTTGGCCATGACCAATAAGACATTCCACGCCATCGACGAATTTAACGATCTGATGGCCAAATTTCATTATCAGAAGATGATCGCGCGCGGCATCTCTGAAACCCAGGCGATGGACTATCTGAATACCTTTTCGCGCGATCATGCCCGGGTGCCGATGCAATGGAATGCCGAGCAATACGCGGGTTTCAGCACAACGGAGCCTTGGCTGGCGGTAAACCCCAATTACCCTAACATTAATGCTGAGGTGTCTTACGCCGACCCAGACTCGGTTTTCTATCACTACCAAAACCTGATCAAGCTGCGTGAGAGTGAGGCATATGGGGATGTGTTGGTCTACGGCCAATTTGAGTTGATCGATCCCGAAGATGCCGAGGTTTTTGCCTACAGCCGGACCTTCGGCAATAAAAAGATATTGGTGATTGCGAACTTCACCGGCGCGGCACTGACCCGACATTACCAGGCCGCCGTCCAGCAGCAGGTTGTGAATAACTATTCCGATCAGGTTGAACAGGTCCAGTCAGTGCTGCTGCAGCCCTATCAGGCTCTGGTTTTAGATATAAGTTCAGACTGAGGCCGTTGCTCGGCAGCCGTCCCAGCCGCTATTGTTGGGGCTCGGGCGGCACTGCGGACAATCAGGTTTAATGGTACTTTACATTTATCTAATATAAGGTTATTTTCGTGTTTTAACTCACAGACGAGATTGACTCTATGGCCTACACCGAAAAATTCCAACAGCTTGCCGACACCGCCCGCGCCTCTGTCCAGGAAGTCATCCCGGCTCAGGTCGATGAATTGATCGCCAGTGGCGCGGTCGCACTGGATATTCGAGATAAGGAAGAGCACGATGCCGATCACATTGATGGCTCGGTGCACATCAGTCGCGGCAAATTGGAAATGAATGTCGAAGGGTTAATTCCGGATCTGACCACCCAATTACTCTGTTATTGCAATGCCAACAACCGTGGCGCCTTGTCGGCGGCTACCTTGCGCAACATGGGCTATGTCAATGCGCGCTTTATTGCCGGCGGCCTGATCGGCTATCGCAAGCTGGGTTAAAGTCATCGGCCTGAACGCAGTTTTTATCAGGCAGTCGCGTGAACTGCCTGACGATTTAATTTGCAGGCTTGCCCGTGCCCCCAAATCCCTTTACCTACCAGAAGATGCCCTTGGTAATTTGGGCCTCTAAGTTTGTGTCCTCATTATCAGACGATCGGTCATACCGGCACCGAGCCACATAAACAGCAGCGCAGTCCAGGATGTCAGTGACAGCACGGCACCACCGGTGACCCCAGCACCGACCGCACAGCCCCCCGCCAACATGCCACCGAAGCCCATCAGGGGCGCGCCGATGAGATAGCGAATCATACCGGTGTCAGCGGTAAAGGCTTCCAGTTGGAATTCCTTGGTTACAAGCGACGCCAGCATGGACCCCAGAAAAACGCCCGGTACCAGTCCGGTCCCGAAGTTAAGCGGTAAAGTCGGCGACGTAATCACGGCCATCAAGGTATCGGCGGAGGGGCCAGTGAAGGTGACCGATTGGATCTTGACGATTTCATACGACCAAGAGGCATGCCAGCTGGTCATCAACCAGCCCAGCGCGATTGAACATCCGGTGAGCAGCGAATAACCGATCACCTTGGTAGAGAGGCGATTGCGTAGGGTAATCAAAATGCTAAATGCCATAAGCAGTAGCGAAACCAGAAACGGCGCACCATTGGGCAGATAAAAGGCTAGATTTCGGACATTGCCGGAAATAAGCCACCAAGCAGTAATCCATTCGCGCAGCGGTGATAATATGCCGGTATAGGCCGCTTGCGCGATAATGGTGACTATTAGGCCGGTGGTTAGGGCGCGCATATTCCCGGTCGCCGACAGCACCAGCAGTCGGCTGGCACAGCCTCGGGCTAAAATCATGCCTGCGCCAAACATCAGGCCGCCCACGATCGCGCCGGAAAGCGACCCAGTACCAGTGAGTTGGCGGATCGAATCGGGCGATAGAGTGCCGAGACTGAACTGCAACTGGGTCAATACCAGGGCGGTTGAAAAGACCAGCAACCAAACGGCGACCTTAGGACCCAGGTGAGCATGCCAAAACTCGATGGTAGCAGCACGCAGACAAAATCGGCTCTGTTGCGCCGCGACACCAAATAGCAATCCAACGATGACACCAGTCAGAATTAGGAGGTTATCGTCCCCGAGCTGTTCCAGAAAGTCAGTCATCTAAGGGCCCTGTGCGAGGATGCGAACGGTTAATGCGAAGGACCAATATAGCACGTATATTATTATTTACTTATTTAGCGGGGGCGAATATTCGGATGCACGGCTGGGGTCCGTGTTTTTAGGTCTAGGTGACATAAAAAAGGCGCCCATTCAGGCGCCTTTATTTATAACTATGACCCGCAGTCGCACTGGGCGATCGGGGCGCTTTATTGGTTGCGGTATTGCCGTTCTAGTACCACGGTAACAGCCAAAATAACCAATAAAAACAAGCCTGGAACCGCATTGGCTATCGGATCACCACTGAGTATATGCGACGCTACGGCACCCACTAACGCCACTGAGAAACCTGCATAACCCCATTGGCGCAGCGTATCGGAGACCGGCTGGAGTATTGCAGCGATGCCAATCAGATAGGCGACGCCGAGTATGGTCATTAAAAACAGTGGGTATCCCATGGCATCAAACGATTGCACCAGGGCTGGATTGGTTGTCAGCTTGGCCATTGCGGTCGCCGCCATGGCCAGTGAAAACAGTCCACTGAGCGCATAGAAGCTTATTTTAATTTTGTTCATAGTTTGAATCCTTATTAGGTTAGCTCCAGCTTATCTATTTTAAATTAGCAGTGATACGATAGTTAATGCAAAGTTAAATTGCATAATTGCAATATTTCTACCTAGAGGTACTGGATATGGACTGGAATGATTTAAAATATCTCATCGCAGTAGCCGACTCCGGTTCGCTTAAGGCCGCGGCCAAACATCTGGGCGTAAATCATACGACGGTGTGGCGGAAAATGCAGAGCCTGGAGGAACACTTAGATTGCCAGTTGTTCACGTCGAGCCGCAGCGGTTATCTGTTAACCGAGCCGGGTGAGGCCATCTTAGCCGACGCTCGGAGAATGGCCTCGTTGGTGGGCAGCATACATTTTCAGTCTCAGGCACGGCTCACCGAAATACGTGGCCTGATTCGCATCACGGCACCGGGTGAAATCGCCTTTGAGTTACTGCCCTCGATTATCGCCGAATTTCAGTTGAGCTATCCGAAGGTTGAGTTTGAAATTTTGGAAGATGTTCGCTCATTGAATATTTCCAATCGTGAAGCCGATATCGCAATTCGGGCCAGCTCGGCAGTACCCGACAACCTGATAGGCCGCAAAATTCGCGACGTGCATTGGGGTCTCTTTGCCAGTCAGGAATTTATTCAGACGCATAATATTAATTTCGAATCAGGAGATTATGTGTTTGATGGACTGCCGGTTATACCCTATCGGCTGTTCGCTTCACCGGCGGCGCGCTGGTTTAATGAAAAGACATTGAATAACCCGCGGCCGGTTGCAACCAACCGGATCATCGGTGCTTACCAGTGTGCCCTGCAGCATTTGGGTATTGCTTTGCTGCCAGAGTTACGCTCTGAGCCGCTGCAGGAACTCTATCGATTACCGGCCCAGTTTAATTCCCAGGTCTGGTTGCTCGCCAATAAGGACTTGCGCAATACCATCCGAATTAAAACTTTTTGGGATTTTTTGCAAACCCGACTGGTGGACTATTTTCCCGACACCCCCTAATGGCAGAGACCCGATGCAGTAGCCGCCTAGCCGGTTATTATGTGTCGCTTGTTAGGCACTGGTTTTCTTGCGCGCACGTTTCTTTTTACCGAATACCTTAGCCGTCCCCAGTCCTTTCAATTGCGTCGGCACCACACTGCGACTGGCCAATGTCATAGCTTGCAATTGTTCAGTCAAGGGGTCCATTAGGGCCTGGTATTGGCCACGCCCTTCGGCGATGGCGGTGAGTTGGGCCTCCCACTGTGCCGTCATATCGGGTGTCGTCGCGACATCGGGCAAGGCGGTGATAAAGATACGCCCGGTATCGGTGGCAACAATGCTCTTGCCCTGGCGCAGCAGAAAACCGCGCTTAAACAACAGCTCGATGATGCCGGCGCGCGTGGCTTCGGTGCCTAAGCCATCGGTATCCTTAAGAATCTTGCGTACCGCCGGATCGCTGACGTGTGCTCCGATCCCAGTCATGGCCGCCAGCAGTGTGGCGTCGCTGTAGGGCTTGGGCGCACTGGTGGCCTTCTCCAGCAGATCGGCCTGCAGCGAGCTCAGCAGCTGCCCCTTGGTCAGGTTGGGCAACAGCTGGTCAGCGTCCTCAGCCGGATCGCCAGCCTTGGCCGAACGCTTCGGAAACAGCTGCTTCCAGCCCTCAACCTTGGGTTCTATCGCCTTGGCGATAAAGCTACCGGCCGCAATGCTGACCTCAACCTCGGTGCTGGCAAATTCATAGGGCGCCATAAACTGGATCAAATAGTTACGACTGACCAGGCCATAGACCTGACCCTGTGCCTTACTGAGGCCGCTGTGTCGTTTCAGTGTTGGGATGATGGCGTGGTGGGCGCTGACCTTGGTGTCGTTCCAGGCGCGAGATTTTTGCTGCAAATTAAGCGGCAGGGTGGCAATGGCCTGGCCGTTGAGCTGGCCCAGGTTGTGCTCGATGGCGGCCACCACGGTGGCCGCCTGGCTGTGATGCTCGGTGGGCAGAAAGCGACAGTCCGAGCGCGGATAGGTGATCAGCTGGTATTTTTCGTACAACTCTTGGCAAATATCCAAGGTTTGTTGTGCGCTCAGGCCGAAGGCCTTGCTGGCATCGATCTGCAGAGTCGACAGACTATAGGGCAGCGCCGCAGACTGCTTTTTATGCTCGCGTTGCAGTCGACTCACGGTGCCAGTTTGGCCACTGATCCGGCGCGCAACATTGTCGGCTAACGCGCGCGACAAATTGCGCCCTTGCTCATCGAGATAGGGCTGGCAGGCCGCGCTCGGTTGCCATTTGGCCTTGAAGCGTTCGCCGGTTGCTGTTGCCAATTGGGCCCAGACTTCATAAAAGGGATGGCTGACAAAGGCTGCTATCGCCAGATCGCGTCGGACCACCAAACCCAAGACTGGAGTCTGCACCCGCCCGACCGACAACACCCCCTTATAGCCGACTTGCTGACCTTGCAGCGTATAGGCGCGGGTTAGGTTGATGCCATAGAGCCAGTCGGCTCGGGAGCGCGCCAGGGCGGAGGTCGACAGGGGGATAAAGTCTTGATTGCGGCGTAAGTTGGCTACCGCCTGACTGACCGCGGCTGGATTGAGATCATTGATCAGGCAGCGCTGAACCGCAGCTTTTTTATCGCCCTTGACGCCTAAAAAGTTGATCAGTTCATCGACCAATAACTGGCCTTCTCGGTCTGGGTCGCCGGCATGCACCAGTGAACTGGCCTGTTTAACCAGGCTGCGTAAGACGCCCAGTTGCTTGCTGGTGTTGCGTTTTGGCGTCAGCAACCACTTTTCAGGAATGATCGGCAGATGCTCATGCGACCACTTCTTAAAGGCTGGGTTATAGGCCTCAGGCGCCTGCAACTCGAGCAGGTGACCGATGCACCAGCTGACCGTATCGCCATTGGCGGCGGTAACAAAGCCCTCACCTTTTTTCAGAGGCTTGGGCAGGACCTCGGCAATGGCTCGGCCCAGGCTGGGTTTTTCCGCAATAAAGAGACGCATCAGAGGCTAAACCGCAACTAATTAACTGTATTTATATACAGTAATCTATTGTCGCGCCTTTTTGAAGGCCTGAATCTCTTATCAGGCACAATTTGCGCCGATACTCCGGTGGACAGGCTGAGTCAGCTTGGCCCGGCGCGCCGAATAAAGGGTTGCCTCCAAACCCGTAAGCCCTAAACTGCGCACTTGCCCCCCCATTTTCTAGGCCAATCCAGCATATGAGCACCCACCCTGATAAGCGCTATAGACCTCGGTCGAGACGCTGGATCTCCCAGCTTCTGTTCCTGTTCGCCGTCGGTGGACTGGCACTGGGGTATCAGTTCGGCTGGTTACCCAAGGGCTTGGTGTATTTCTATGGCGCGGCCAGCCTGGTGACCTTTGTAGTTTACGCTTGGGACAAGTATGCGGCCAAAAAAGGTTGGCGGCGCACATCGGAGCGGTTGCTGCACCTGTTGGCGCTGCTCGGGGGTTGGCCTGGGGCATTGTTGGCGCAACAGTGGCTGCGGCACAAGACGATTAAAAGACGTTTTCGGGTGGTCTTTTGGCTCACTCTGATGATTAATCTGGGGATACTGTTTTGGTGGTTGTTCAAGCCTTAGGTCATGCGCGCGTGCGCGTCAGCGTTCGCTAGCCGGCCCATCGGGCCCAGAAAAGACCGGTTGTACTTTAATGTCAATGTTTCATACTTGCGCCAACCTAAACTTTTCGACCTTAAATAGGATCTTGTTATGCGAATTATTGTAGTGGGTGGGGGCGCCGGCGGCTTGGAGCTGGCAACCAAGTTGGGCCGACGCTATGGCAAAAAAAAGCAAGCCGAGGTAACGCTGATCGATCGCAACAATAGCCATCTGTGGAAGCCGCTGCTGCATGAGGTCGCCAGTGGCAGCCTGGATATGGGGGTCGATTCTCTGAGCTATAGAGCCCATGCTTTTAACCATCATTTTCGTTTTAAGCTCGGTTCCCTCAGCGGTATCGATCGCAGTGAAAAAACCATCACCCTGGCGCCACTGAGCGATGATGAAGGTCAGGCGGTACTGCCCGAACGCACCCTGAACTACGATATTCTGGTGCTGGCCCTGGGCAGCGTGACCAATGATTTTGGCACCCCTGGCGTGCGCGATAATGCCATTTTCCTCGATGCCCCAAGCCAGGCGGAACGCTTCCACCGCAAGTTGTTGAACGGCCTATTGAAGTTGAATGGTCGGGCGCAAAGCGATGCCGATGCGGTTTACCGAATCGCCATTGTCGGAGCCGGTGCTACCGGCGTGGAGCTGTCGGCCGAATTGCACAATACCTTTAATATTATGCGCGCCTACGGCCTCAGTGAACTGAAGTCGGAACAACTGAAAATATCCTTGATCGAGGCTGGCCCGCGGATCTTGCCGGCATTGCCGGAACGTATTTCGGCCTCGGCGCACAAGGAGTTGGTGGCTCTGGGTATCGATGTCAAGATCAATACCCTGGTTGCCCGGTCCGATCCGGGTGCCTTTGTGACCAAAGATGAGCAGGTAATTGATGCCGATATTCTGGTCTGGGCGGCCGGCATCAAGGTGCCCGACCAGTTTGCCGCCATGTCCGATTTGGCAACCAATCGCATCAACCAATGGCAGGTTCGACCCACCCTGCAGACCACATTAGACGATCATATTTATGCCCTCGGTGACTGCGCCTCCTGCCCGATGGCGGACGGTAAGGCCGTGCCACCACGCGCCCAATCGGCGCACCAGATGGCCAGTCATGTGTACCAAAATATCCGCCTGCAATTGGCCGGCGAAACGACCTTAAAAGCCTATGTCTATACCGATTATGGATCCTTAGTAAATCTCAGTCGCTATTCGACGGTCGGCAGTCTGATGGGCAATCTAACGCGTGGTACCATGTTGATCGAGGGTCGTATCGCTCGGTTTATGTATGTCTCCCTCTATCGAATGCATCAACTGGCCTTGCACGGTTGGTTTAAGACCGGTCTGCGTATCCTGTCTGATAGTCTGAATAAGGTGCTACGTCCGCGCCTAAAACTGCACTGAGCGAGCTGCTGCGCCGGCGGCAAGCGGCTAAGCGGTGGCGGTCGTTTGGGCAATCCGGTCGACCAGGAAGTCGACCGCGCTTTTAATCTTAGGCACCAGGTAGCGGTGTTTTTGATAGAGCAGGAATACCGACGCATCCGGGTGCGAAGTGATGGTGACACTCGGTTGCAGGTCGAGCAAAATCAGTTCGCCGCGCGCCAGATAGGGCTCGGTCACCCATTTGGGCAACAACACTATGCCTGCGCCGGCGAGGGTCTGCGCCATCAACCAGGTGCCATTATTGGAAATGCCCACGGCCGGTGCCGAGACATCCTGCCATTGCTGGTCGAAGTAGCTGAGCCAGGGGGTGGGTCCCGTCGGAGTACGAAAATAGAGTCCGGCATGCTGTCGCAGTTCGGCAGGATGGTCGGGCACGCCAACTCGGGCCAGATAGGCCGGTGCGGCAACCGCAAAGAAACGATTATCGAGCAACTTAATGGCTACCACGCGCTCGTTTGGAGCATAGCCCCCGCGGATCGCGATATCGATATCATCCCGGTTCAGGGTCGACAATTCATCGGTCAAGCTGATATCCAAGATGACCTTGGGGTAACGCTTGGCAAATTCGTCCAACAGGGGCAGCAGCATGAGCTCACCGAAACCGACCATTGAACTAATTCGCAAGATTCCCATCGGCTCCGTCTGATAGGCGCGCACCGATTCATTGGTTTGCGCCAATTGGGCCACCAGGGGCCGAACCTGCTTTAAGTAGTTCCGACCCACCTCGGTGAGCTTGACCACCCGAGTCGAGCGCTGGAACAGGTTGGCACCGAGCTGTTGCTCTAAATCGGCAATACGGCGCGAGACAGACGAGGCCGGCACGGAGAAGCGCCGCGCCGCCTCGGTAAAGTTGCCCGTCTCGGCGACGGCGATAAAGTAGTTCAACGCCCTTAATTGGTCCATTGGACCTCCATTGTTGTTTTTTAGACAATAAATATTCGCTTATATTGCTGTTTATCTGATTATTTATCTAGGTAATACTGGTTGCAACAGTTCGGCCGGCATCGAGCCGCGCGGGCTGAGCCCCTTAACCCAGTAATCTTGGAGAAACCCTATGTCGACTTACACCGCAATCAACTTGGTCAAACGCCCTTATGGCGCCGCCATCGGCCCTGAACTGTTTGAAGTTGTACACCTGCCAATACCTACCCCCGGAGCGGGCGAGTTACTGATTAAGCACACCCATATGTCGCTCGATCCGGCTATGTTGGGCTGGATGAGTCCGGCCACCGATAGCTATATTCCGCCGGTCGATCTGGGTTCGGTGATGCGCTCGTCCGGTTTTGGTGTGGTCGTTGAATCGAATCACCCAGACTTTGCCGTCGGCGATCAGGTCCAAGGTATGTTCGGCTGGCAGGAGCGGGTGCTCAGCAACGGCACGGGCCTGACCAAAATTGACGCCACGTTGTCGGCCGAACTGGTGCTCTCGGTGCTGGCCTTGCCGGGGCTTACCGCGACGCAGGGCCTCTATCGTATTGGTCAACCTAAGGCGGGCGAAACTCTAGTGGTGTCGGGAGCGGCCGGTTCGGTCGGCTCGATCGTTGGCCAGTTGGCCAAGGCTGAAGGCTTACGGGTTATCGGTGTCGCCGGTGGTGCTGAGAAGTGTGCTTGGCTGATCGATGAGCTGGGCTTCGATGGCGCCATCGATTACAAAGCAGGCAACCTGAACGATCAGCTCGAGGCGCTGACCCCCGATGGTATTGATATCTATTTTGAAAATACCGGCGGCGAGATTCAAAATTTGGTCTTTGCGCGCATGAATGCCCATGGCCGAATCGTTGTCTGCGGCCATATCGCCGACTACCTGACGGCTACGCCGGCACCGGGCCCGAACTGGATGAATATTATCAAGAAGCGCCTGACCATTAAGGGCTTCACCATGCCCGATCATTTTCAGGATGCACCAGCTCTATTGGGTTTGCTGATGCCTCATCTGATGGCCGGCAAAATCCAATACCGAAGCCATGTCTTGGACGGTTTGGAATCGGCCATGACCGGCTTGAATTTGTTCTTTAGCGGTGCCAATGAGGGTAAGTTGATCGTTCGACTGTAACCTTTCTCCAAGCTTGCGGCGCGGCCAACCAGTTAGGGTGGTCGCGTCGAGGGTTACTCAAGCTTCGGGTAGCGTTGTGACCAGCGCTTGCTCGGGTTCTAGAGGCAGGGAAACGGATTCAGTTGAAATAACCGTAGATGGGCAAAACGCTGATGACCACGACGGCCCCAATGAGCAGCCAATAGGTGATGAAAATCACTGGGCTGGCACGCAGCAGCTGCCACAGCGTCGGCACGCGCCCGGCGTTGACGTCCTCGGTATACTGGTCGCGCATGGCTCGGCTGTGGCCAACCTGAAACTGCTCGATCAACTCACGCGCGCGAGTAAACTCCTCATCGGTCTTGACCCATATGGCCGCGACGGAGATACCCCAGCGGCCGGCTGTGGTTTCATAAAAATCTATTTCCTGATCGACCAAGAGCGACCGAACCAGGTCGGCTTCTTCAACCGGAACATTATTGAGGCGAAAGGCAAGTTTGGCCATGAGGAATCCAGCATAACAAATTCAGGGCATCATACCGTTAAACCGGAAACAGACCAATTGCTGGTCTGTTTCAGAAGAGCGAAAGTCGGTCGCACGGCGCCCTAAACAGTCGATAGCATAAAGATAAGGGCCATTAGGCTCGCTGTACGCTTGTGGCCGCATCCGCGCGGCTGGGGTCCGCGACGCGGATGCGAATCCTGAGCACCAGCAATGCCGATACCATGGCAATCACGCCGGTCACCAATAGCACCAACTGATAGTTGCCATTGAGATCATAGAGGTTGGCGCCTAATTGGGTGGCGAGAACCGCCCCTATCTGATGGAACAGCCAGACAAAGCCAAAGGCAAAACCCTTGATCTCCTTGCTGAAGATAGTCAAGGACACCACCGACGTGCCGACCACCGTACCCATAAAAGACAGGCCAAAGACCGCCGCGAAGAGCAGAACGCCAAGCTGGCTCGGCAGTGCGAAGAGAATGAATACCGCCACCGCACGCAACAGATAAAACCCCGATAGCACCAGGCGAGCCGGATAGCGATCACACATAAGACCCGCTGCGATGCCGCCAATAAACTCTGCAACACCCAGTACGACCAGACTCAGGGCAATAAAATTGGCGCTTAAGGCCATGTCCTTTAGTTGTGCCACCAGGTGGATATCGACAAAGGCCATAGTGACGCCACAGCCTAGAAACCCTAAAGAGAGGTAGTAGAAGTTGGCATTGGTAAAAACCCTGGCCAAGCGTTGCCGGAACCTCTCAGGCACAGCTGGCTCCGGTTGATCAGCGACCGGTACCTGGCCAACAGCACTAAAACGCAACACGACAATCGCCAGTAGGGTCAGCGGCAGAACAAACACCAAGCCGGTGGCCAAATAGATATCCCGCCAACTCAAGAACGCCTCGAGATACAACCAGAGCGGTGCCAGAAACACAAAGCCCAGGGCCGCACCGTTGGTCACCAGAGCATAAATGAGCCCCCTGAGCTTGGGTGCGTTGATCTCCTCGACCAACACGCCCAATGAAACATAGGAAATGGCCGTATAAGCGAAGGCCGCGCCGATGCCATAGAGCAATAAGAAGGACGTAAAACTCTGGGTCAGGGCCATTAACAGAAATAGCAGCCCGCTGAAAAACAGGCCACCAATGATTGTGTGTTTGGCACCGATTCTATCGGCTATATAGCCGACAATGGGCGAGCTGATGCCAAAGACCGCCATAAAAAGCGTACCAGACCAGGCAAATTCACCACGACTGAGGCCAAAATCGTCGGACATTGCCACAAAGAAAACTTGGTATGACGTTTTAATGCTGGTCGACAACAGGGACACCAGNATCCCGAAGCCAACGATTAGCAGTAACAGAGCGTGCCTTTTTATCAGAGTCATAGACTGCCTTGTTTGGGTTTAGAGTGAATGAGCTGAATTTGCCGTTCTAATATTTGCCAAAACGACTCGATAACGCCTGCTCGCCAGCGCCGTGATTGAGGGATGAAAATTTCTTTTAGCCGGTCGGCAGACTGGCGATGTGGCTGCTCTCCTCGGTTATGCCAATAGTGGTAATTTTCAAGCGCCAACGCACAAAGAACACTCAGACCACCTCGAGTCCCATACTCCAATGTAATTGCCTTATCGGGCTCGGGTAATCGACTTGACAGAGTACCTCTGAGCTGTGAACTGATGCTGACATCATTGGCGGTATGGACGAGATTGCAATGCTTGAAAAAGCGATGATTGTCTTGATATTGCGCACTCGATTTCTGTGCTTCGGACAAGATATAGGCTTGGCCCCGCTTCCCCAAGCCGGTATGAATATCCATCAAATACAAAGAATTTGATTGATACTTCACCAACAGATCTTGCCAGAATTGCGCAGACGCGGATGCAGTGGTTCCACCAAAAAAAAGATCACGTTCGTTTTCATATTGCCCTGCCGTAATTAAACTTTGCAAAGCTGCTTTTTTTCCTTGGATGATTTGCCAAACCAACATGAGAGAAAGTTTTAGGGATTGGTAGCCATTTGAGGTCTTGCGCAACTGCCGAATAACAGCATGCTCCCGATTTTTGTCTATTATGGCTGTTGGCCTTGAAGTCAAAAAATTTCGGTTGATATCCACATTATATTCATTGCTACGTCGAAAATATGAAAAGCCAAAGGGATTGAGGGCATGCACCAGCACAATTCGACAATTTCCCAATTTCAAAGCATCGATCTGATCCAGCACTGCAAGTTGGCAAGCCGACCCAGCAAAACCTTCTACGCCATGGGTGCCGCTAACAATAAACAGAACGTTGGAACTGCGTGGATCGCCCAATTCAACCGTGTCCGCAGTCAATGCCTCGCCGGCTACACCCTTGCCGGCAAAGGTGTAGGTGGTCACTACTAGACCCCGGACCTGAGCTTTGCTGTTGAAGCGGCTTCGGGCCTCGACATAGGAACTCGAGAAATAGTCACTGCGCTGAGCACAATTCATGATCATTCTAGGCCGCCAAAATCGCGGGGCAATGGCGGTGGGCGACGCCGCTATACATATTCCAAAAGAGTTGACAGGTATGGTTTACGGCAAAAAGTGCCTGATCTTGGAGATCTTTAGTCGTGCAAATATCCGTGACAAGGTTTAGGCCCTCATTAACATGGCCAATATCTTCTTTTTGGTGAACGGAGAAAAACAATAGGTCNTGCTCGGTTAAACCATANAGCTTACCCAGTATCTCATGCCTGGCAGCACCCGCTCGAGTTTCCAAGTTTTGACCTTCGCTTGCGATCATGACCGCCGCGGCACCGATATGATATTGGCTACGGTCCTTTACGGCGGTCATTCGATAGTCTATTAATGCCTGGGTTTCAGGGTACGCCTTGGCAGCATCGCGTTCTGCATCGGAAATCCCTAACGCCCTAATAAAATTTTCCATCAGAACGACGTGGTTTCGCGTTTTAGAAATCCGACCCGTCTCCTCTTCAAATAGGTTAAACAACAGTCTCCTTTTATGCTTAGCCAGCGGGCAGTAAAAAAACAGATGTTCGACGTATTCTAGGAAGTGTTTGGTGAGCTGATAACCTTGTAATGCCATGACTTTCATTAGTGCCAGGTTACGCTCGGGTTTTACCAACTCGCCAATGATCGGATGGTCTAAGGTAAGATGATTATGTAAGTCAGATTCTAATTTCAGTCGAAACTCGCTGGGGCTATGCGCTTTGTTCATGATTTAGCTCCTTAAATTGGCCTGTTATATCCGTTTGGGTTAGGTGTACTAGGGCATTCTCAATATCCGCAAGAAGATCGCGACTGTCTTCTAAGCCAACTGACACTCTGATTAGGGTATCGCTAATACCAAAAATGTTTTTTTGCTTCGAGGTCAAGCGACCGTGGGTAGTGCTCGCAGGATGAGTGACAAGGGTCTTGGTATCGCCAATATTGGTACTATTGGTGATTAACTCCAGGCGATCAATAAAGCGCCATGCCCGGGCCTTGTCCCCCTTGAGCTCGAAAGAGACAATGCCACCGTGGAGGTTGTTGGCGTGTTGTTTGAGTGCCAAGTCGCGCTGTGGGTGATCGTTCAGGCCAGGGTAATAAACTGTGTCAACATAAGGGCTATTGGTCAGATATTGCGCTAATTTTTGGGCGTTTTCGGAGTGCATCCGCATACGAATATCAAGAGTTTCAAGGCTCTTCAATACAATCCAGGCGTTAAAGGGGCTAATGCAGTTACCCTTGGAACGCACGATGGCGCGCATCTGTTCGCATACGCTCGCATCGCCTAAGACGACGCCGCCGCCCACACGGCCTTGGCCATCGAGGAACTTGCCGGCAGAATGAACCACAATATCGGCACCAAGCCCAATGGGTTGCGTCATAATGGGCGTGCCCGAGGTGTTGTCGACTACGACCAGCGCGCCATGTTGGTGGGCTTTAGCACTCAGTCGCTCTATGTTGGTCAGCCTCAGGTTTGGATTGGACGGGGTCTCAAAGAACACCAAACGAGTTTTATCGCTAATTTTATTCTGCCAGTTTTTTTCTTGGCTCAAGTCGACAAAATCGATAGAAATGCCCCAAGTATTGTAGAAATTAACAAACAAAAATGCAGTTGTGCCGAATACATTTCCACCCACGACGACCTGATCCCCAGGTCTAAGATAGGCCATAAGGACCGAGTCAATTGCGGCCATGCCTGAACTAAAAGCCACGCCACCATAGGCATTTTCCAATGCGGCGATGCGCTGCTCAAACGCGCTCACGGTTGGATTTGAAATTCGGCTATAAACATGACCTATCGACCTGCCCGCAAATTTCTCTTCGGCATCTTGTGCGCTTTCAAAAACGTAGCTACTGGTTAGCGCCAGCGGTTCGCAATTAACCGTCGAGGTATCAATGGCTGCACCTTCACGTATCGCCAGGGTGGCCAGAGACAGTGTCCTTCTGCTTTTACTGATCGTCATTGGAGCTCCCTTAATGGTATCGGTAGTTACCGTGCATGCAGATCCTCGATACGCGCTGTCATAAACAGTCCTGCATGCAGTTTTCCTTGGTAGTGTGAATAGTCGGTTAAACGGCCGTAGGTTTCAAAGCCCAAAGCATGCCAAAGTTTGGCGCTCGGGGTGTCCTCTCTAACGTCAAAAATAAACCGCGTTACCCCCATGCTGGTGGCCTTCTGACATACCTTTCTCAGGCCCATTTTAAGCAAGCCCGCGCCTCGAAATGTAGGCTCAATAATCACTTTACTCAGTTCGGCTATATGACATGACGTCTTATGGGCGATTTGAGTAACCACAACAACGCCTGCGGCCCGCCCAGACATTACGTCGTCAATTAATAGGATATGAATAATATGATTGTTCAGTTTTGCCCCCAAGTGAGCCACATAATCGGCGATCAAGGCGCTGTCGGATTCACCAAAGCCGAGCATGCCATCATCAGCAATACTGGCCATGAGTAGATGTTCCAGTTTAACGGCGTCTTGCGGCTGTATTTCCGTCAGCCATCGATATTGAAGGTCCATGGTCATCCTTAAAATTGTGTCGATGGCGGATATGCATTTAGTCCGCCTTTATTCCCTTATCAGAAACATTACAAACCCAGTTCTCCTTGGGGCCATAGAAATGTAACTGAAGCCTTGATCAAACCGGGCTTGTACCTTCGTATGAGCGGAAAAATGACAGGTAAGTTTTGTGAAATATTTTTGTCAAAATTCACATTATCTCAATAAACTTTAGACCTACTTCACAAAAAGCTCACAATTTCGGTTATAAATACATCAATAAAAAGTCTAAGAGCATGCTGAGGCTGACTCGAAGCAGGATGCTGCGCGGGGGTTTAAATCACCGGCAAAGTCTATAAACTCTCAGTGAAATGTGAGTTTTCACTCAGAATAGTGCCCAATTATTAAGGATCCAATATGAGTTTTAGATCGAAAACTGTTCGTCATCTGTCCATTGGTTTGTTAATTACCGGTGCCGGGTTGGCCTGGGCCCATAACGGTGCAACGGGTATCGTTAAGGACCGCATGGATGCTATGAGTAGCATGGCGGAGTCGGTTAAGACGTTGAAGCCGATGATGCGTGGCCGGACGACATATAACGCCGAGACGGTGCAGACGGCGGCGCAATCCATAGCCCGCCTGGGCGGGGTCCATCTTACGGAGATGTTTCCTGAAGGCAGTTTGACCGAGGCCAGCGAAGCGAAGCCCGCCATTTGGCAGCAATGGTCTCAGTTTGAAACCTATGCCCAGGAATTGACGCTGTATGCCGATGGCTTGGCCGCGTCTGCCGCCAATGAGGTATCGCTTAATGATGGGGTCGCGGCAATCGAAGGCTCAAGTCAGCCCATGACCGTTGAGCAACTGGCATTGATGCCCCCGGCGGATGTTTTCGGTCTTTTGACTAAAAACTGCGCCGGCTGCCATAAGACGTTCCGCAGTAAAAAGTAATGATGGCGGCGGCTGTTTTTGGCCGCCACGCCCAAGCTGCAAACTAAAAACGGCGGCAACAATCCGAACCCGTCTACTATTCATCCCAACGTAAAATCTAACAAAAAACATAACGCGCGTTAATTGATAAAACAAACCCCCCCTTAAAATCGATCTTTTATGTATTTTATTACAAAAATTCTTGCCTTATTCGGCAATAAGTAATACTTTAATGACTAACACGCGTTAGCAATTAAAGCAAAAAAGGTCAGAATATGATGTCAGTCCCACATAGCACACGCACATCGCCTTATGCCTATCTGTTTATTTTACCGGCGCTGATAGGTTTTTTGGTGTTTTATGCTTGGCCTGCAGCACGGGCTGTCGCGATCAGCTTTACCGACTGGAATCTGCTCAGCGATTCAACTTTTGTCGGTTTCGACAACTATCTAGAAATGTTTCAGGACGAGCAGTTCCTCAACGGGATGAAGCTATCGGGTTACTACGTGCTACTGAACATTCCGTTGCAAACGGCATTAGGCCTGTTTCTGGCGGTGGCGATGGACCGCCTGACTAAGTCGATCTTTGTTAAGGCGACGCTGTTACTGCCCTATTTGATGTCCAACGTATTGGTCGCGATGGTCTGGCTGTGGATGCTCGATCCAATATTGGGAATCATCAATGCGCTGGTCGACACTCTCGGGCTGAGCACTCAGGCATATTTGGGTGATCCCGACCAAGCGTTGGTTTCTGTAGCCGCCATCAATATCTGGCGCCATATGGGTCTGGTCGCGATGTTGTTTTTGGCCGGGTTGCAGACCATTCCGCGCTACCTCTACGAGGCGGCCGGTCTAGAGGGGGCCTCAGAGTGGCAGATGTTCCAGAAGATTACCCTGCCGCTGCTGCGCCCAGTGATGGTCTTTGTTTTGGTGACAAGTGTGACCGGTTCTTTTCAAATTTTTGACACTATAGCGGTAACAACCTCGGGCGGACCGCTCGATTCAACCCGGGTCATCGTCTACTACATAGTTCAAAACGCTTTCAGCTTTTACAGGATGGGCTATGCCTCCGCTATGTCGGTAACGCTATGCGCCGCAATGCTGCTGTATACGCTGTTTCAAATGCACATTATGAGGGCTTCCGAAAGTGACCTTGCTTAATAAATTGACGCCGGCACGCATTGTTGCCTGGGTGGTTCTGGTTTTGATGTTATTGGTAACGGTGTTTCCGCTGGTCTTCGTGGTGAAAACCTCGCTGGTGCCGGCGAGTGATCTCTATACCACCTCGACTGACTTGCTGCCCAGGCATGCCACGCTGATTCATTATAAAAAAGTACTCGGCATGTTGAGCACCGAGGAGTCGATTGCGGCCGGTGGTTCGGGTGCGAACTTTAATATTTCACAGTCGCTAATAAATTCAATTTTGTTTACCGGCATTATCGTCATTGCACAGACCTTTAACTGTGCCCTGGCAGCCTATGCCTTTGCCCGCATCCCTTTTCGCGGGTCGAAAGTTTTGTTTGGGTCGTTCGTTGCATCGATGATGGTGCCCGGGGTAGTTACCATGATTCCGAATTTTATTTTAATTCGCGATTTGGGTTTATTGAACTCAATGGCAGGCATGGTTGCCCCGTTTTTTTTAATGCACGGTTTCACAGTGTTTTTTCTCAGGCAGTTTTTTCTGTCCCTTCCTAAAGAAATCGAAGAGGCTGCTTGCATTGATGGCGCAGGCCCCTTCGTTATATTTTTTAAGATCGCTCTGCCGCTAAGCTGGGCGCCCTTAATGACGATTGCAACGCTGACAACTATTAATATGTGGAATGAGTTTCTATGGCCGTTTTTGATCGGTAAAGAAGCCAGCATGCATACCTTGCCTGTTGCCTTGCAATCGTTTAAATCGCAGACCCCTCAAGGTCAACCGGACTGGAGTGGGCTGATGGCGGCAACCGTCATTGCCACCATTCCAACCGTTGCTATGCTGTTCTTTTTTGGACGCAGGATTGTCGAATCCGTGCAGTTCACTGGTGGTAAGTAAACTAAAATAATGGAGTAATAACATGAAAATAAAAACAATGGCTTTGACTTCTTTAGCGCTGGGTATCGCATTCCAGGCCAATGCTGGCGAGGTAAAGTACGTCTTATGGGATTCCAACCAACTGCCAGCTTATGAGCAATGTGCAGTGGATTTTACCGCTAAGAACCCAGGCATTAATGTCGCTATAACCCAGTCCGGTTGGGACGATTACTGGACTGCGTTGTCGACCGGATTTGTGTCCGGTACGGCGCCAGATGTGTTCACTAACCACCTGGCAAAATATCCTGAATTTGCTAAAAACAAACAGTTAGTCGATCTTAGTGAATTGGTTAAAAAAGATAGCGTGAATACCTCACAATATTCACCCGGCCTGTACCAGGTTTGGGGCAAAGATGGCGCACAGTATGGTCTCCCGAAAGATTGGGATACCATCGCTATGATCGTCAACATGGATATGGCGCGCAGTGCGGGTGTGAGTCTGAACGAACTCAATAACATGACTTGGAACCCACAAGACGGCGGCAGTTTCGAGCAAGTTGTGCGCAAATTAACGGTCGATAAAAATGGCAATAACGCCGCGACCGGTGCTTTTGACAGCAAGAATGTCGAGGTGTTCGGCTATCAGAATCCCGGTTCGGGCGGCATGATGGGGCAAACTGAATGGAGTCACTTCGCGGTGTCCAACGGCTTTAAATATCAGGATTCTGCTTGGAACGGCAAGTTTTACTACGATTCTCCAAAGCTGGCTGAAACCTTGGCCTATCTGACCTCTATGGCCACGAATGGCTTATCGGCTGACTTTAAAAATTCCCAGTCACTCGGTGCCGATGCGATGTTTATGGCCGGAAAAACGGCGATCGTGCCACAGGGTTCTTGGATGATCACCCACTTCGCTACCAATTCTACGTTTGATTATCAGTGGATACCCCTGCCGGTTGGACCCACAGGCAAGCGTGCTACCATGTTTAATGGTTTGGCCGATTCTATCTGGAGTGGCTCGAAGAACAAAACCGAAGCTTGGGAATGGGTTAAGTACCTAGGCTCAGCAGATTGCCAAAATGTTGTCGCTGAACGGGGTGTGGTTTTTCCTGCGATTAAAGGCATGGCCGAAAAAGCCATTGCTGCTCAAACGGCGCGCGGCATCGATTCTTCTGCGTTCTTAACCATGGCCAACAGCAACACTTTCCTAGCGCCAATTGCCAACAACGGTGCGCGGATTAACGAACTGGTCAATGGCGCGATCGAATCGATATTACTGGGTAAGGACGACGCTCAGGATGCCTTGACTAAGGTAAATAAAAAAGTATTGAAACTGAACAAGTAACTAACCCTAGGCTTACCACAGACTAAGCCCATCATCTCGACCATCCACTGCCGCTGACCACTGCGGCAGTGGACTTCTGATAGGAAGCGCCAATGTACTCTCCTCCAAAAATAGTTTTAATCGGTGCAGGCAGCACTGTTTTTACCCGGAATTTGCTCGGCGATATCTGGTCGATCCCAGCGCTGAGAGATGCCCATATTGTGCTCCACGATATTGATGACCATCGCCTGGATTTATCCATGGCGGTGGCTTTACGACTCGCCGAATTGCTCGGTGTGCAACCCAAGATTGAAGCGCAGGCCGACCGTCGCGTAGCCCTCGAAGGTGCCGATTTTGCGCTCAACACCATTCAAGTGGGCCGGTATCGCCCAGCCACGGTACGGGATTTTGATATACCCAAAAAATATGGTCTGGAACAGACCATTGGCGATACGCTCGGTATTGGCGGTATTATGCGCGGTCTGCGGACTATCCCAGTAATGCTGGACATGTTGCGCGATATGGAACAGGTCGGTAGTGATCGCCTGATCCATTTGAATTATGCCAATCCTATGGCGATGATTACCTGGGCACTCAATGCCTCCAGCGATAAGGTGAAAACGGTTGGCCTGTGCCACAGTGTTCAAGGTACCGCTCATGAATTAGCCAAAGACCTGAAGATCCCCGTACAGGAAATTGATTACAAATGTGCCGGTATTAATCACATGTCCTTCTATACCCGATTCGAACATAAGGGTCAGGATCTTTATCCTCAATTAAAGGCATTAGCCCAGAGCGGTCAAATACCGGAATGGAACCGGGTGCGGTATGAAGCCATGATGCAGTTTGGCTATTTTCCGACCGAGTCTAGTGAACACTTTGCCGAATATGTGCCATGGTTTATTAAACCCGGTCGTGAAGATCTGCTTAAAGAGTACTGTATCCCGTTGGATGAATACCCGGGCCGTTGCCAGGTGTATGAAACAGCCTGGCCCTTTATCGAGAAGGAATTACAGCACCCCGGATCACAATCCGTTGAGGCGCTAACCCAGGCTGTTCTAAACAAAAACATTAAGGTGATGCCACGCGAAATACAAAGCGTGGCCCATATGTTAACCGGCCTGAGCAATGTTAAGCGCTCTGTAGAGTTTGGCAGCACCATTATCAACTCAATGGTGACCGGTGAGCCGAGCGTCATCTATGGCAACGTACTCAACAACCGCTTGATCGACAATTTGCCAGACGGTTGTTGTGTCGAACTGCCCTGTTTGGTGGATCACAATGGTGTGACCCCGACTCGGGTTGGCAAGTTGCCATCACAGTTGGCGGCGCTGATGCGCACCAATATTGGGGTTCAGGAAATGGTCGTCAATGCGGTGTTGGAACAGGATCGGAATCACATCTATCACGCAGCGATGCTCGATCCGCACACCAGTTCGGTGCTCGATATTCGTCAGATCCGTGCCATGGTCGATGAGCTGCTCGAGGCTCATCGGGACTATCTGCCCGAGTATTTTTATTAGCGCTGGCGGGGTGAGCCAATGTGTGCGTACAATCTCTGATCTACCCGAATACGCTTGACGTTACGGGGATCTAATAAAAAGAGAGCTAAAAGTTATGCGAGCAACCAGTGCTCAGGTCGCCAAGCTTGCCGGTGTATCCCGCACCACCGTGTCGTTCGTACTGAATGATGTCGAAAAATCTGGTATCAGTCAGGCCACTCGTGAGAAGGTTTTGGCAGCAGCGGCCCAGTTGGGTTATGAGCCTAACGCCGCAGCACAATCTTTGGCGTCGGGCTCCTTTGCCTCGATTGGTTTGGTCCTGCCGGAGATTCATCATCTCTACATAGACTCTTTTCTGGCCCGTGTCGTTGCCTCAGTTTTGGAAGAAGCCCACCTGAACAACATGAAACTGCTGATCGAATCCACAGCTGACGAACAGACCCGCGGCTACACTAAGTTGGCTAAAGGCGGCCGGGTCGACGGGCTGATCGTGGTGAACCCGCGTGAAAACGATTACGACGAGTTGGCACAGATCAATCAACAGATAATGCCCCTAGTGGTCTTCGGTAGCCAACGGCGTAGTGCTGAAACCGCCTCCGAGTTTAGCACCACCGGCAGTAATAACTTTATCAACGCTAAGCTGGCTGTGCGTCACCTTATCGGTTTGGGCCATGCACGCATTGCGCACATTGGTTTCGCATCATCGGCCTTTGTCAGCGTCAACTCGCGTGAACGCGGTTGGCTGAGCGCACTGGAGGAGGCTGGGCTCAGTGGTGAGGGCCTAAAAGAAAGTGCCGAACTGAGTGCCGAAAGTGGTTATGAAGCTTGCCAGCGATTATTGCGTGGTAAGAAATCCTTTAGCGCAATTTTTGCCGGGAATGATACCGTTGCGTTCGGTATAATCAAGGCGCTGACAGATCAAGGGTTGCGGATTCCGGACGATGTCGCCATCGTCAGTTACGATGATACCCCCTTAGCGGCATTCGCGCCGGTGCCGTTGACCACTATTAAAACCTTCCCTGAAGAGCATGGTCGAAAAGCGGTGCGGATACTGCTCGATCACCTCAGCGGCAATCTCGAACCCCACCACCACCGGATGGATTCACATCTGATTATCCGTGATTCCTGCGGCGCCTCACGCGGCTAGGAATCTCTGCGGTCAATAGACGCCCAGATCGACACCACATTGGACCGCTCCGTCGAACGACTGTTTAACTTCGGCTACCAGTGCTTCCGGTGTTTCGCCCCAGAGCAGCAGGTGGGTCAGGACCAACAGTTTTGGCCGCACTCGCTGGGCAATTTCGCCCAGCTCAAGCCCCGAGGTGTGCATATGGCTGTGATACGCCTGCCAGTGCGGCGCACGGCGCGCAAACCCGGCGGCGGAGTAGACTTCATGAATCAGCAGATCGCAGTCTTGCCATAGATCATAGACTTCGGGGCAGGGCGCGGTGTCGCCCGAGACGACAATGGTGCGTTCGGCCGTGGTGAACTTATAGCCTAAGGGCTCCCAGGTGGTACCGTGTTCAACACCAAAGGCCTCGACCAAGACCCGATCATCTTCAAAGACGATTCCGGCATCGATCTCGAACGCCTGAGCGCTGCCGCCGGTGGCGTTAATCGGTTCCAGACCGCAGGTGCGGGCCTCAACGTCGGCACCATAGGCACTCACCACCTGGTCCACCAAATGGCCTGTGCCCTTGGGGCCATGGACTTGCAGGGGCAAGGCCCGACCCATCACCCAAGGCGAGAAGATTAGATCCGGCAAGCCGACCGTATGGTCTGAATGCAGGTGGGTGAGAAATAACCGATCGAGGTTTTTGACGTCCAAGGCGGCAATGCCTTGGGTGAACGCCTCGTGCGCGCGCCGAACCAGGCCGGCACCGCAGTCGACCAGATAGGCCCGATCGCCGACCGTAATTGCGGTGCAGGGACCCATGCGCAATGGATCCGGGTTGGGTGTGCCGGTACCGAGTAAAATGGCCTGGGTTCGGTTCATAATCATTCTCTACGCAGTGGCGGGACAGTATAGGTTAGACATAGATCGGTGTGGTGAATTTATTGATCGCCCAATAGGCCAAGGCCACCAGCCAAAAACCAAACCACAGCAGCACGCTATTGATTAATACCTGCGCATAGCCATAGCTGGCCACATCGATAAAGAAATAGGGGTAAGAACCCACCAGTGGGCCGCGCACCAGCCAATAGATCAGATAGGCCACGGGGAACAACAAGATTGGCAGGGTGTGGGCCAAGTTCATCGTCTTGCCGCGCACGCTGATAAACCAGAACGTGACGTAGAGCAGAGGTGTCACCCGGTGCAGTAGATTATCGCTTAGTATATCGATGCCCTGCGGCTCCCACGTGTCAGCCAACAGCAGATTATAGACCAGCCCAGTGATGGTGATGTAAACGGCGATGGCGGTCTGTACCTTCATCTGGCTGAGTGTTAAGGCCCAGCTGGTGCGGCTATAAAACAGCTGGCTAGCGGCTAGGACCGCGATGGATATATTACTCAAGATGGTAAAATAGCTCAGGGTGGCGATCAGCTCGGACAGCCAGAAACTCGCGGGCTGGCCCCATAGGCCGGGGAAGTAAGTGGTGGCAAAGCCAGCCAACGAACTGACCAATAAGAGCCAATAGAATCGTTGTTCGGTCGCTGTCATGGGTTGTGCTCCTTTAGGGGGTGGCCGCCGCGGCCATTTAGGCCCAATTTAACGGACTCTGAGCGCGAACAACAGTTTTAATGGCGAGCAGCAGCCAATCCCTGTGATGGGGAACTCCTCAGGCATATGCAAGCAAACTGGAGCCCGTAAATTGACGGACATGCAATAGCCCTACTGTAAGGGCGGCGAATCAGGGCCTGTGGGTGGAATTTTAGCTTGGCGGACTTTGCCACCAGGCTTAGTGTTGCCGCGCGCTTAGTCTGGACCGGACGATTCAGGTCACGCCATAGCGCTCGGCCAAGGCTTGGCACTGCGCCCAAGACACGGCTTTGGCCCAAGCTACCGACTCCGCGATCGCACTCTGTTGCGCTGGCGTGGCCCGCTCGACCCAGTTCGGCTTGTCGGTATCCAGCTTGAGGCTATTGATTTCCGCCATCACCCCGACAAAGGCCATAAAGTCCGGATCGTTTTCATAGGCACCGATTAGGTGGCGCAGCCGTTCGAGCTCTATTGCGCCTTGAAGATAGTGCGCGCTGCCATCGAGCATGGCCTTGGCGGTGACACCAATCAGGTGCGCGGCCTGGGCGTTAGAACTGGTATCGGTCATGGCGGGCTCCGGTTTAAAAGTTAGCTTAGGCAGGTGTGGGTTGCCGAACGACTCGATTGGCGAGCCTGATTAGCGCCCGATTTTAACGATGCAAACACAGGCTAATGGCGACTTGGGTCAGGGAAAAACCGAGCCGTTTGTTCCAGTCATTGAGGTTGTCTTTTAATTGTACGTCGGACGGCAGTTCGGGGCTATTGGTCGCCATCACGATCCAGTTACCGCCATCGATATTATTGACCCACACTTGAGCAAAGAGCGCATGTAACTGGGCTAGTAATTCAACCTGCTTATGTTCTTGCCAAAAGTTCACTACCAGCCAGCCCTGTGGCGCCAGGAGTCGGTAACAGCGCTCCAAGTAGGCTGCTTGAGACTGATGCGCGTCCATGCCAGTTGCGTGATAAATATCGCTCATGATCAGGTCATAGGGTTGGTCAACAGGCTGCGCGAGTTTGGCGGCGGCATCGCCGATCCCAACCGATAGGCGAGGATGACGCGCCAATTGAAAATGACTGTAGGCCAGATCCACCACAACCTTGCGCAGCTCCACGACATCGATATGGGCCTTGGGCAACTGATGGTAGAGCAGATTGGCCAAGGCGCCGCTACCCAGGCCCAATAATAGCGCGCGGTTTGGAGCGGCATTGAACAACAGGCTGAGCAACATAGCGCGAACGTAGGTGTATTGGATCTGTGTCGGCTGGTGCTTGAGAATGCAGCCCTGTTCGTCATCATCGCCAAAGGAGAGATGACGCTTATTGCCGTCGTCATACACCAGAACTGGGCCAATGGCATCATAAACCCGTTTAATTTCCTTACCAAAGTTGTTCATCTCTACCCTAGGCTGGTCGTTGGTCGCTTGGCACTGTTGGCCTCAAAAGGCCAGCTGGGTGCCGGGACTGTTTTGGGATTCGTGCGTCGCGACCATGGCGATCACCTGGCCGGGCGCGGTCACAAAGTGATTGGTCTGGCTAAACAGCCGCCCAGCACTGGGGCTGCGCACCGCCACAGTCTGTGGTTCGGGTCCGTCCAGTATAACGATTTCGGCGATCAGATCGCCAGCGGCGAGCCACTCACCCAGTGCACGGCTATAGGTCACCAGGCCCGCATGGCTGGCCAGTATTAGGCTGACCTGGTCAACCCCATGCTGCTGAGGTGTGCAGGCCGGTGGCTGATACTCACTGGTCGTGATCAGGCCTTGTTCGGCGAGAAAATGCACGATGCCCTGGCTGTCCTGCTGGGCCAATGCCGCCGACACGTCATTGCGACCGCGCAGTTCGATGGTAGCCGCAAAGCAGGGGTTGGCAAAGGGATGATCGGGAAACTCGGCCTGGAGCACGACCCAGGGTTGGGTATGGGTACCATCAAAGGCCACGGTGCCGCGTACATCTTCGCCGAGGCAAATATCATAGCCTAGGCAATGCGCCAGTTGTGCACCCATCTCAGGCTGATGCTGGCCATAAAACAGATGGGGTAGCGCGACCTCATCGCAATGCAGATCCAATACCAGATCGGCGTCTATCGACAGGCTCAATAGCGTCTTGTGCAGCGTGGCAATTTCCATCTGGCCACTGCGTTGGGCGACCTGGTGCAGCATGGCTGCCCGCAGCAGTCGGCTGTTGTGCTCGCCATCTTCGCCCAGCTCGGGCCTTAGGCTCTCAATCAGTGCGGCCGAATCGAGGGCCATGCCACGGTTGAAGTTTTGCCCGGTATGCCAATCGCAGCGACCGGTGAGGTGCCCGAACGTGCGCTGCCGTAAGCCAATGGGATTGGCGAATGGGACGAGGACAATTTCGGCCAGCAGCAATTGCTGTTGTTCTAATTGGGCGAACTGGCCGATCAGGTACTGAGCAACCAACAGGCCCGGATGTTCATCGGCGTGTAGGCCGGCTTGGATGTACACTTTTTTGGCGCCGCTCGGGCCGAAACGATGCACCCCAAGATGGCTCTGGTTGCCGACCGCAGCGGACGGCAGTGCAATAGATTGGTAACTCACAATGGGCTCTCAACAACAGTTTACGATGTTAGCCGATAGTGCCGATGGTCCTGGTGAAGTGCAAGGGTAGGGGGCGTCGAACTGTTAGGATCTGTCGCAATGACCGAGGGGCATTTAACGAAAGGCTACCGTCCACTCGACCCATTGGCCGGTGGCGACACCATCTTCCAGCGCCGGTTGAAACGACCATGCCAAGGCTTGCTCCAGGGCCGCCTGATCCAATTCTAGATGCCCTGATGACCGCTGCACAAAGGGCTGTTCCAGTTGGCCCGACGCGCCGACAAAACCGCGCAGAACGAGTTCGCCGCGCAGCCGTTTGCGAATGGCACTGGCCGGCTTGATCGGCACCGGCGGGCGACCGGCGAAGCGGGCGGCGGCAAAGTTTTGCACGTCTCGTCGATCGACGCGATCGGGTTCTACTTGAGCGGTGGATTGAAACTCATTGCTGGGCTCGGATACGATCTGGTCGAGGGGATTAGCCTTTGGCAGTTCGGCCATTGCCGACGCAATCGCAGCTGGCATTGCCGCTTGCTCCGGCCCAGTCGATGTCGGCTTTAGGTCTTCCATGGAGGCGAGTTCGGCGGTCGCTAAAATATTTTTTGCGCGCGCAAATTTTTCCAAATCGAGTACGTCAATTGGTTTGGAGAGCTGGTCTTGGACGATTGGAGCTGAGGTTTTTTTTGCGACGAAGACGGACGTCTCTATTGGATCCGTTTGGGCAATAATCAAAGTCGCTTTAGGTTCGATTTTTTTGCCCAGCGCGTCGGGTTTTAGTATTTTTTTTGGTGTCGCCGTCTTGGTCGGCAATGTGCTGCTAAGAGCTTTTTTTGTCTGGGTTTGGGCGCTGCCCTGCGGCACGGGCGTAATAGTATTTATGCTGCTTTGGAGCTGCACTGTTAAACTATTTTTCGTCGCCATTGGCGCCGAAGTCTGCGGTATTTTGACCAATGCGAATATAGCCAGGTGCACCAAAATGGAACCGGTAAAAAATACCAGTCGCCAGATCGTATCGCGTGCAGACATTGTAAATAAGGGGTTGACGGCTTCGTCGGACACTCTATACTCGCTTCCAAATTCAGGTGACCTACAACGTTTAAACGGGAAACTGGTGTGAAACCAGTACTGCCCCCGCAACGGTGAGAGAGGGTAAACCATTGAATCAATATATGCCACTGCGCAAGCGGGAAGGGATTGATTCAACAGCCTAGCTGAGCCTCTCAAGTCCGGATACCGGCCTGATGTCATTTTTCCGTACGGGTGGGTGCATGTCGTTTAGACAATCGTGCAGCGTTTCGCTGTGGTCTGTAATTTTTTGCCTTTTTGTAACAACTCCGTCTGCAGAAGACTTAGTTGATGCATCGGTTGGCGCGCAAACTGATGCGGCCCAGCCGACGGCTAATATTTTGCCGACCCTATATTCTGCCATTACCCCCGCTTTCAGCACCCAGCCGGAATTCAGTACCGCCCAAGTCACCGTAATCGATGCCAGCCAATTTGCGGCTAGCGCTCTAAGCGTCGCCGATGTTATCGAGCGAGCCCCCTCTGTGCAGTTGCAACAAACCGGGGCCACTGGTAGCTATGCCAGCGTCAGCGTGCGCGGCGCACCCAGCGCCCAGACCCAGATTTACCTCGACGGGGTGTTGCAGTCGAACGTTGGCGGTGAGGGCGGTTTCTTGCAACAGATGTCGCTCGCCGATGTCGAACGCATCGAAGTTTATTCCGGCAGTACCCCCACTCAATTTGCCCAGGGCAGCCCGGGCGGTGCCATCAATATAGTGCGCCGCACGGCACGCCAAAATCGAACTAAGATATTGCTCGAGACCGGTAGCTTTGGCCATCGGCGCGGCCTGGTGACCAGTGATCTACTGGTGGCGAATCTGGCGGTTACCGGCTTTGTTGAAGGCTTGGCAGTCGATAACGATTTTACCTACTCGAACGATGGCGGCACCGCGCAATACAGCGGCGATGATGAATGGCAGACGCGCAACAATGCGCAATTTGAATCCTGGTCCGGTGGCCTAACCGGCACTATCAATCAAGCCAAGAGCAGTTACTTTGTCAATCTCAGTGCGCACGATCAACAGAAAAATCTGCCCCACTGGGCCAATCTAACCAGCGCCGACAGCTACTACCAGCAAGGCAAACAGGCGCTGCAACTGGGTATTAACCTGTCCGACTGGTTATGGCACCAGGACAGTTCGCTGCGCTTCAATATCAGTGAAGATCTGGGCCATTTTAGCGATCCGGCCAATGGCCTGGGCAGCTTTGTCAGCGACAGTCGCGATCGACTGTTGAGTCGACAGCTGGCGCAGACCTTTGTGCTGCCGCTGTCTTGGGGACTGCTTACGTTGAACAATCAATTGGATCAGGCGCAATTTGTGATTGAACAGCAGAGCGTTACCCAGGTCGACGCCGAACGGCTGAGCGGGGCGCACAGTCTCGGCGCCGACTGGTTTGTGGCTGCCTTTACAACCTTAACCGGCAGCTTACGCTACGCCACCTTCAGTGATAGCTCGGATGACACAGAGGCGGCTGGTAGCCGCTTCAGTGGCCAGGCCGGAATTGGCTATCAACGCGGTGAGCACCGCGTGCAAGTGAATCTGCAAAGTTCCGAGCGCTTGCCGAACCTCATTGAACGCTTCGGGAATCTGGGCAGCTTTAAGGGCAATGCTGACCTGGCTGCCGAGAGCGCCCTGAGCGGGGATATCAATTATCAATGGCAGGGTGCGGCCTATCAGTTCAATGCCACCGCCTTTGCCCGGCAGTCGGACAATACCATCGCGCCGGTGTTCAACTCCCAGGGTGTCGGTCGTTATATTAATATCGATGAATCGATTTTTTATGGCCTGGAGTGGCAGGTCGAAGCCCCTCTCGGCGCGTTGCAACTGAGCTCCAGTGGCAGCTGGCAACGTGGCTGGGCAAGCTCGTTGTTAAAGGTCTATGACCAAAAGCAGGTGCCCGGCTTTTATCCACTCAGTGTGCGCCATCAGCTGAGCGGGACACCCTTGCCCGGCCTGACTTGGCAGAGCAGTTATATCTATCAGGCCGGCCTCTATTTTGATCGCGCCAACTCGACCATGGCGACCGCCAAACACCAATTTAACAGCGCGCTCAGTGGCCGAAAAAATAATTGGCAGGGCACGCTCGCCGTCGAAAACCTACTCAATCGCTACCAGGTGGATTACAGCAATAGCCCGCTGCCTGGGCGCAAAATCTATCTTAGCCTTGTTTATTTCTTTGGAGAAAATATATGAAAAAACTGTTAATAATTGCTAGCGCCATGCTCCTTGTGGCCTGTTTGCCGGAGCCGAATAACAGCCCCTTGGGTTCGGTTAACCTAGCGGTGGCGGCAGCCTCGCCGGACTATGCCACTAGCGATGTTATCCTGATCAACACAGTCCTAGAAATCGATGAAGTATTTGAACAACGAATTCACACCACCAATCCAGCCGATATCGCCATTGCCTTTGAAGCTGGAGAACTGTTCCGACTCGGACGTTATGGCTTTGATTCCGTATCGAAAATCAGTATTGATACGGAATCGGACGTTGTGTCAGTCGATTGGCAGCGCAGTGTCTTGGGCGATGATTTTAGTGCCAATCCGGGTGATCTATTGGCCCTAAGTAGCCGTCAAGCTTACGTGTCTCGCAATGGTAGCAAGGATCTGTGGGTGGTTAATCCTGCCGCGACGACAGATGCTGATTTCCTCATCGAGAAAATTGATCTATCTGCCTTTGCTAACGCCAGCAGTGGTAACCCGCATATGGCCGATCTGGAGTGGCTGGATGGGAAATTATTTGTACTGTTAACTGGTTTGAACGACAGCTATGCCGCTGCTGCCAATTCCAAGGTCGTGGTGATCGATACCAGCACGAATAGTTTAGTCGATACCGATACCACAATGGCCGGCGTTCAGGCTATCGAATTGCCGGTGCGCAATGCCGGGTCCTTTGCACTGCACGATGGCCTACTCTATGTCGCGGCCACAGGTGACGCCTACAACTATGCCGATACGTCAGGCAAATACACCGGTGGTATCGCCACCCTTAACACAACCAGCTACNCGACGGCTCTGTTGATCGACGATGGCGACCTGAGCGCGGCACCCTATGGCAATATCAGCGGCGTGACCGTGTCGGCCAACAACGATGTGTACTTTTCCGGTAGCGTGAGCTGGGGCAACGACAAGGTCTTTGTGCTGCGTGCTGGCACCAGTACACCGAGCGAAATCGTCTTGGGAACCAACCAATATAATATCGGTGACCTGCTGGCCACCGATGATGCGCTCTATGTCGGCGTGCAGGCGCAAAGCGATGGCAGTGAAAACGCCGGCTTAAAGGTAATCGATCTGGACGACGGTACGGTGAATCGGTTAATCGAGCTGACTTACAACCCAACCCAGATTCTCGCACTGTAACCGGGCCCCGTTAGGTGAGTGCTTGAACCCCGTCGGTTAGGCTCACCGTGAGGGCCTCGGAGCGGTCCATTATTTTCACCAGGGTGGTCTGGATGGTTTCATCGCTGCGGATGTCGGCCTGGGTGTTAAAGGTTTGCACCTGAGCGGCACTGTTTTCATCCGCGATAAAGCTGATATCGACCCGGGTCGCTAGATCGGCGCTGGGGCCGGAATAGGTGATAATCAATTGCGGGAAGCCTTGAAAGCCCTTATTCGCCTTTTTGCTAATTCGTTTCTGTGCTTTATCGAGATTCATCGCTTAGCAGGCCCTATATTGTGTATGTTGACGCCAGTGTAAGAGCCTTTGGCGGCATTAGCCCCAGTTTATTGCCTCAGACGGCATTTTTTTGCCCGCTTTGTCCGAAAAAACTATTTTTGCCGAAAAATGCTCATATTGGTTGGGCAGATTCATTCGTCATGGCCCTGCGCAGGCGCAGGAAAAGCGCGGTACTGACTAGATTGCTAGCCAACAACAGCAGACCGGCCAGCCACAGGGCGGCGTTCTGTAGGCCCAGCTCGCGCTCAATTATAGCCTGAGTAGCACGCTCTATGAGACGCTGATCGACGAAGCGGGTCAGCGCTTCGCTGATGATCTCGCCGGACAGCTGTGACTGGTAGGCAATGATCAGCAGCGCAATGGCCACGGTCACGATCAGTAAAAGAAGTGCGCAAAGCAGCGCGTATTTAAGGGTATGCATCATAAAGGCCTGATTCGTCGAGCATTACCCGCTAATATAGTCCAGCTTTTGCTTCTATGCCCAAATCCGTCCCGGTTTGGCCCGTTCGCCTGCTGGTTGCTCCACACAGCCCAGGCCCCCCAATGAGTTAAACTATGACCGCACTAAGCCCAATCGATCATTTACGAGCCTTGGCTCGCGACACCCTCGAGGTGTCTTGGACCCTTTATAAGATTATGGTGCCCACTCTGATAGTGATTAAAGTGCTGGAGGAGCTCGGTGGGGTGGAGTTATTGAGCCAACTTTTGGCGCCGCTAATGGCCAGCCTCGGCTTACCAGAGACGATGGCCCTGGTCTGGGCGACCAGTCTGCTTACTAATATCTACGCCGGTATGTTGGTTTTTTTTACCCACTCTGATGGGGCCATGACGGTTGCTCAGGTATCGGTTATCGGTGGCATGATGTTGATTGGCCACGCACTGCCGATCGAAGTGCGCGTGGCCCAAAAGGCCGGGGTTCGTCTCGGTTTCTCGCTGTTGTTGCGGCTGGTTGGTGGTCTGGCCTATGGCTACTTCCTACATCTCATTTACAGCTTTTCGAATACCCTGCAAGAGCCGGCCATACTGCTCTGGCAGCCAACCTTGGGCCCAGAGCCGACGTTGTTGGCGTGGGCACTGGAACAACTTAAGGGTCTAGTCGCTATCTTCCTGATTATTGTGCTGCTTTTAGCGGTGTTGCGTATCTTTAGAATTATCGGCATTGAACGCCTGATTAACCTTGCCTTGGCACCGCTGTTACGAGTATTTGGGATCTCTGCTCAGGCGACCTCGATTACCCTGGTGGGCTTCACCCTAGGGCTATCTTTTGGCGGCGGATTGCTAATTCGCGAAGCCGCATCTGGGCGCATTAAACCGATGGACGTCTTTGCCGCTATGACGTTGTTGGGTCTCAGTCACAGCCTGATCGAGGATACTCTGCTGATTTTACTGATGGGCGCAGACCTATCGGCGGTATTGAGCCTGCGCCTGCTGTTCACCTTGCTCGTGGCTTGGCCCCTGATTCACTGGGCGCGTGGCCGCAGTGCAGCGTTTCAACAACGCTATCTGGTGCACTCGTTGGCGACAGATCCATAGGGCGCGAAGTCCTGCTTTGCTCGCCTCAAACCGCTTAGCGCCCAATGCTCAGATATCACCCCCGGGTTGCCGGTAAGGTGGCCAACCAGGGCGCCAATTCTGTGGCCACCGGCTTACCGTGAGTCGCCAGGAAAGCCAAAAAGCGTTCCGGGGTCTTGGTGGTGATGCGACGTTCATCAAAACCCAGTTCGTCGAGAATGCCCAGGGTGTAATCGAAGCGACCGACATCGAAACTAATATGCGCATCACTGCCTAGGCTGACCTGCCCAGCGTGCTTATCAATCAACTCCAACAAGCTGCGGCAATGGGGTTCGGAACCGTTTCGGGACTGTAAAAAAGAACTGTTGTTGATTTCCAAGAGCACATTGTGGTCCTTGGCGGCGCGCACGATCTCGTCTTGGATGACGGGGAATTTGGGATTGCCGGGATGGCCAATAATCTGAATTACCCCGCTGGTGATGGCTCGAATCATCGCCTGAGTGTTCTCTCGGACACTGCCGGGGGCAAAGACCGGTTCATGAAAGCTGGCGATGGCGAAATCCAAATAACCCAGCATGCCATCGGGCAGGTCGACATAGCGGTCGTGCGTGTTGGTAAAGGGTTCGGGCAATATATTGGCCTCAATCGCGCGGAGGATTGCGATATTTTCGACCACCCGGGGCAAGATTTTCATATTGCCGAAGTGCCATGGATGCGGCGCATCGGGCATGGTCGGGCCGTGGTCGGTCAGTGAGAACAGCTCTAGGCCATTGCCTCGGGCATCGCGAATATAGTCGTGTACCGTGCTATAAGCATGGGTGCTGGCGATGGTATGGGAATGGGTATCGCAAAGAATTTTCATAGGGTGCCTGCCTGCAACCCAGTCGCCTTAGTTGGCCGCACGGGGTTAATGAATAATGTGTCAGTCTGGGCACAGCATATAGGAATGGGATCGAAAACACAGGCTCGCGTGTCGCTTCAGCGAATGATGCCGAGGCCATAACTTTCCAAGATCAACTGTATCTCTGCCATCCTGGCATCCGTTGGCGGCACCATGCCCTCTAGGGGATATTTCAAATTCATCGCCTTCCATTTGTGGGTGCCCAGGTTGTGATAGGGCAATAACTCAACCTGCTCAATATTATTCATGGGCGCCAAAAATTGGCCCAGTGAATGGATGTCATCCAGATCATCGGAATAACCCGGCACGACCACATAGCGTATCCGAGTTTTTTTGCCAAGGCTGGCCAAATAACGGACAAAGCGCAATGTCCGCTGGTTTGATACGCCCACCAATAGATGGTGTTTTTGATCGTTGATATGTTTGATGTCGACCATGATCAGGTCACTCTCGGCAATCATTAGCTTGTCTTCAGCGCTGTAAACGCCGACATAGCCATTGGTGTCGAGGCAGGTGTGAATATTGTGCTGGTGCAGTTTCTCAAACAAGAGCCCGACAAAGGCGGCCTGCAACACCGGTTCGCCGCCGGTTACTGTAACCCCGCCACCGCTGGCGTCCATGAATTTAGCATAGGGCAATATTTGCTCGACCATTTCAGTGACGCTATAGAGTTCGCCGCCATCCAAGTCCCAGGTATCGCGATTGTGGCAATACTTGCAGCGGAACAAACAGCCTTGTAAAAACACCACAAATCGGGTGCCTGGGCCATCGACGGTGCCAAAACTTTCAATTGAATGCACCCGACCGAGCATCTCATCGGCATGGTATTTTGGAATATTTAACACGGCTATGGTTGAGCTCATTATCCATCCTAGTGGGTCGGCGGCGTAATTGTAGCGCCATCGCAGACAAGCCTATTGCGACAGATCAGTTGAACGATTAGGGCCCGCCCTAACTTGCGCCGAGCTCGGGTAATAAGTCCGGTCGAGGTGACGAGATATGGGCGCGAAAATCGCTCGCCGAAACGGCTTTGGTAAAGAAGAAGCCTTGGGCGGCGGTCACGCCCTGGGCTTGCAACCAAGCTAATTGTCTCGGGGTTTCAACCCCTTCGGCCACTAGCTGCAAATCCAAAGCTTTCGCCATCTGGATGATGGCTGTGCAAATGCTGGCGTCATAGCGGTTGTCGGGAATGCCGGCGATAAAGGATCGGTCAATCTTGAGAACATTGATGGGTAAGTTTTTTACATTACTGAGGGGCGAGCAGCCGGTACCGAAATCATCTAAGGCTAGATGAAAACCGCGGGCGCGCAATTGCGACAGCTGAAGCACCTCGGCATCGTCTTGTTGGATCAACACCGACTCGGTGATTTCTAAAATGATCTCACCCGCGCGAATGGGATAACGCGCCAAAAGTGCATCGATCTTGTTTAGGAACTCTGGGTCCGCCAGCTGGATTATCGACAGATTAACCGAAAGATAGCCTATCTCAAGCCGCTCGTTGCGCCATCGCTGCAACTGGGCCAGAGCTGTTTCCAACACCCAAAAACCAATGCCGTGAATGAGGCCGGTCTGTTCAGCGACGCAGATGAATTGCTCCGGTTTGAGGTTGGACGCTGGCCAGCGAATAAGCGCTTCGGCGCCAACACAGCGATTCGAGTTGAGCTCGACAATGGCCTGGTAATGTAGGCTAAAAGCCTTGATCTTTAGGGCCTGCCTCAGGTCCTGTTGCAGTTGTCTCTGTGGCGTTTCGATCAGTTTGATTATCAGCATGAGTAGGGCCGATACCGCCAAGCCTATATAAAGATAGCGCCAGGGCTGCGCTCGATGCCAGTGTTGAAAGGACAAGGCCGGATCGCTCCAGCCGACAGTGGCGACTAAGGCCGTGACTTGGCTCGGGTAATCTGAGGTGTCGTAGAGGATGTCCTCCTGAACTCTAATGGCCAAATTCAACTTAGGACCTAGGGCCGCCAGCCACTGAGCCGGTTCGAAGCTGATCGCCAGCAGTTGTGGCCGACTGCTAATATCGGTTGCCACCGGTAGGGTTAGCACCAACAGGGAGCGGTTAAACGGGTCCGGCCAAATGCGCCAGTCGAGCCGGCGCTCGGCGTCAAAGTAGTAGCGCCATATTGATGTGCCGACTAGACTCAGCGGGCGCGCCGCAGCATCGGTGTCGTCCTGGGTCACCAAATAGTGTTGCACCGGGTTGCCGCCATTAAAGCGATAGTAGGTGCCATCAGCTAAAAGTAGGTAAGCACTGTTCAGGGCCAGCTCAAAAGCACCGGGTTGCATAAGATGGCTGAGCAAGTCGGCACCATTTGTCTTCTTTTGAGTGTGGCCGACAAGCTGGCTGACGGCAAAGGCCAGGTTGTTGGTAACCTGTTCAAGCCGAACCAACTGTGCATCCAGCGCATGGGCACTCGCTGTGCGTTCAGTCAGAAAGTCCAACTTAACCAAGAGTATTGCAAGAAGCACAACAGCAAACAGAGGGGGGATTTTTGTTAGATAATAAGCGGCCACTGGCATTGGACTGTATAAACGGGTCAGTTTTAGCATAGCCCATTTTTTTGACTTTAGATTGCCATCCAAGCGCATGGGTGATCGAAACCTTGGGGCTCTATACCTTATTCGTTAGGCCGTCTTAGCCGACCGAAGATATGCATCCGGTGTCGGCCGTTAACCGCCAAGTCATAAAAAGGGCGCTCGGCGCCCTTATAGTCGAATCGTTAACCCCGACAGCGGCCTGTCTATACCTGGCTGTGAAAGGTCCGAGTGATGACATCCATCTGCTGTTCACGCGTCAGTTTGACAAAGTTCACTGCATAGCCGGACACGCGAATGGTCAGTTGGGGATAGTTTTCCGGGTGTTCCATGGCATCCTGGAGCATTTCCCGATTCAAGACGTTGACATTAATATGGTGACCCTTGGCGCCAAAATAGCCATCGAGCATGCCGGTAAGGTTGCCGACCTTGCTGGTCTCGTCTTTGCCGAGGGACGCTGGGACTAGAGACATGGTGTAGGAAATACCATCCTCGGCATCGTCATAGGGCAGCTTAGCCACGCTCAGCAGCGAGGCCAGAGCACCCTTTTGATCCCGGCCATGCATCGGGTTCGCACCCGGTGCAAAGGGCTGCCCGGTTTTACGGCCGTCCGGGGTATTGCCGGTTTTCTTGCCGTAGACGACATTCGACGTAATGGTCAGGATCGATTGAGTGGGCGTAGCATCCCGGTAGGTCGGCGTTTGCCGGACATGATCCATAAAGCGAGTCACCACCATTTGCGCCAATTCATCGACCCGGTCATCGTTGTTGCCGAACTTGGGGTAATCGCCTTCGGTGGCAAAGTCGGTAATATAACCATCGGCGTTGCGGATGGCCTTCACCTTGGCAAATTTGATCGCACTCAAGGAATCGGCCACGACCGACAGGCCGGCGATGCCACAGGCCATGGTGCGCACNACNTCCCGATCGTGCAGGGCCATCTGTGATGCTTCATAGCAATACTTGTCGTGCATAAAGTGGATCACATTGAGCGTATTGACATAGGTCCGGGCGATCCAGGCCATGTACTCATCGAAGCGTGCCCAGACGGTGTCGTAGTCCAGATAGTCCCCGGCCAGGACGTCTTTTTTTGGTCCGACTTGCAGGTTAATTTTTTCGTCCATGCCACCGTTAATACCATAAAGCATGGTCTTGGCCAGATTACAACGCGCACCAAAGAACTGCATCTGTTTGCCGATGCGCATCGCTGATACACAGCAGGCGATACCATAGTCGTCGCCAAACTTGGCGCGCATCAGGTCATCGTTCTCATACTGAATTGAGCTGGTATCGATTGACACCTTGGAGCAGAAGTCCTTGAAGCCCTTGGGCATGGCGTCGCTCCATAACACCGTCAGGTTTGGCTCCGGCGCAGCACCGAGGGTATAGAGGCTGTTTAACATGCGGAAGCTGGTCTTGGTCACCAAGGCTCGCCCGTCTTCGCCCATCCCGCCGATCGACTCGGTGACCCAGGTGGGATCGCCGGAAAACAGACCATCGTATTCAGGAGTCCGTAGGAAGCGCACCATGCGCAGCTTAATCACCAGATCGTCGATCAATTCCTGGGCCAGCTCTTCGGACAGGGCGCCGCAGGCCAGGTCACGTTCAATGTAGATATCGAGGAAGGTTGAAACGCGACCAAAGCTCATCGCGGCGCCGTTTTGGCTTTTTATCGCGGCAAGGTAGGCAAAGTAGGTCCACTGTATCGCTTCATGGGCGTTTTGGGCCGGCAGGCTGATATCGAAGCCGTAGCTTTCCGCCATGGCGGTCATTTCTTGCAGGGCCCGAATCTGCTCGGACAGCTCCTCGCGCAAACGTATTACCGCTTCGGTCATCTGCTCATTATCGAGCGAAGTTTTCTGATTCTTTTTATCTTCAATTAAGCGCTCGGTTCCATACAACGCGACGCGGCGGTAATCGCCAATGATCCGACCACGGCCATAGGCATCGGGCAAACCGGTCACCACGCCGGCCTTTCGGCAACGTACCATTTCGGGGGTGTAGCCATCGAACACGCCAGCATTATGGGTTTTACGATACTGGGTGAAAATTTTATTGATCATTGGGTCCAGCTTTCGACCATAGGCATCACAGGACGCCTCCACCATGCGGATGCCGGCGTTGGCGACCATGCCCCGCTTAAGGGGTGCATCGGTCTGCAGGCCGACGACGCGCTCGAGATCTTTATTGATGTAGCCAGGTTGGTGGGAGGTGATGGTGCTCGGTAAATCGGTATCAAAGTCCAGTGGGCCCTGCAGCCGTTGTTCTTCTTTCATTAGATCCAGAACGAGCGCCCAGACATCTTTGGTGCGGGTAGTCGCACCGACCAAAAAACGGGCGTCGCCGGTGTACGGACGATAGTTTTGTTGGATAAAATCGCGCACATCCACGTCGCGTTGCCAAAGTCCGGAGTGGAATCCATCCCACGGTGTGGTTTGGGTATTGATGGTGTGGTCTGCCTGTTTTCGGTACATAGGTTTTTCTCCGCAACGTTTCTATAAGCATAGAAAATTTTAAAACTAAGAGCAGGAGCGTCTGAAAAAAAGGTAGGAAAAAAGCCGAGCTAAGTGAAATCTTGAAACGATTAAAACTGGTTTCAAGAGTTATAGGCCAACACCAGCACTATTATCTCTGCTCAAGAAGTCGCTTTAAGGTCTTTTCCTACAGCCAGAGAGTGATAACAGACTACCTTCATTTGTTGACGATATTTTGGCTTACATCAATGTTTTAACCATGACTGAAAAAATAGTTTTATTACAGCTTTCATGGATTCATCGAGCCAAAAAGACTTCAACACGCTCTACAAATTTTGTCTGGCGTTATTATCGATCTCTTAGGTCGACTCCGTTTGATCTGAGTCAACAAAAACCTGGCTTAGGGCTATTTTCATGTAGTTAAATTACGCAATTGAATTTCTCCCCTGGGATGCCTGCGAAGTGCAATCTGGGAGCGAAATTACGCAATATTTCTTTCTCACTGGGGTTGAAGAAAACCCATCGAGGGTGGATTCTCTTCTTATTGAGGCTTAGCCCCAAGGCATTAGGAGAGGATTTTGGTGAGGTCGTAGATGGACTGATTAAAGGGTCGAGCCATATTCTCGATGGCATCGATAATATCGTGGTGGGTGAGTTTATTACTCTGTATGCCAACACAGCGGCCGGCTTCACCCTGTATTAATAATTCCACGGCAAAGGCGCCCATTTCACTGGCCATAATTCGATCGAATGCGCACGGCGAACCGCCACGTTGGGTGTGACCCAAGATTGTGGCGCGGGTTTCCAAGTGGGTGCGTTTTTCGATTACCATTGCCAGGTCCGCGACATTGGTGATGTGTTCGGTGATCGCGATAATGGCGTGTTTTTTACCTTTTTCGACATCACTGACGATGCTGGCGACCAACTCGTCTTCGTTGTAACCCTTTTCGGGGATGATGGTGAATTCCGCACCGCCCCCGATGGCCGCCATCATGGTTAAGTCGCCACAATGACGACCCATGATTTCGACTATTGAAATACGATTGTGTGACGAACTGGTATCCCGCAATCGGTCGATGGCATCTAGGACTGTATTTAAGGCGGTATGAAAGCCGATGGTATAGTCGGTGCCGGCGATATCATTGTCGATGGTGCCGGGCAGGCCGATACAGGGAAAACCCATTTCGGTCATTTTCTTCGCACCCATGTAGGAGCCGTCGCCTCCTACGACCACCAGCGCCTCAATATCGAGCTTGCGCATATTGGCGATCGCGGTGTGGCGTACCGACTCTTCTTTGAATTCCGGAAAACGTGCCGATCCGAGAAAGGTACCGCCTCGATTGATCATGTCGGAGACGTTGTGCCGTTCGAGCTTCTTAATACGACCTTCATGCAAACCTAAGTAACCGTCATAGATGCCGTAAACTTCAATGCCCTTAGCAATAGCGGTTCGAACCACCGCTCGAACTGCCGCATTCATACCTGGGGCATCGCCACCGCTGGTAAGTACACCGATTTTCTTGATCATGGGAGGACTGCCTCTAGAGTTCAATGCCTGTGAATGGATCAAAAACAGGCTATTTGGTATCCGATCTGGGGCCGTAAAATGTAATGAAATTACATTAAAAGGGCCTGAAATTAATAATTGGGGCTATTTTAGTGTGCTTAAGCAACTTTTGATAGGGTCAGTAGGGCGTATTTAACCGGAAATGGAAATTAAGTACCAAAAGTCAGGAATAGGGCCGTGTGCTAACCACGAGGTGGGTGAGCGCTCGGCCGAAGGGTTCTTAGCGGCGCATCTCAATATTGCGTGACGCCATATGTCGCTTCGCATCGGCGATGGTGAATTCCCCGAAGTGAAAGATACTGGCCGCTAGCACGGCATCGGCATGTCCCAGATTAACGCCCTCGGCCAGGTGCTCCAAGGTGCCGACACCGCCACTGGCGATCACCGGTATCGATACCGCATCGGATATTGCGCGCGTCAGGGCCAGGTCGAAGCCGCTTTTGGCGCCATCTCGGTCCATGCTGGTCAACAGCAATTCGCCCGCACCATACGCCTGCATGCGGATGGCCCACTCAACGGCGTTTATGCCGGTCGCCTTGCGGCCACCATGGGTAAAAATTTCCCAGTGGTCATCGACGCGTTTGGCATCGATGGCGACCACAATACATTGGGCGCCGAAGCGCTCCGAGGCTTCGCGGACAAAGGCTGGGTTGCTGATGGCGGCCGAGTTAATGCCAATCTTGTCGGCGCCGGCATTGAGCATGGCGCGGATATCGGCGACGGTACGAATGCCACCGCCGACCGTCAGCGGGATAAAGACCTGCCCGGCGATGGCACGCACCGTCTCGATCATGGTACCGCGACCTTCGTGGGTGGCGGTGATGTCGAGCATGGTGATTTCGTCGGCACCCTGCTCGTTATAGCGTTTGGCGACCTCGACCGGGTCCCCGGCGTCGCGGATATTAAGGAAGTTGACACCCTTAACGACTCGGCCCCGATCGACATCCAAGCATGGAATAATTCGTTTGGCTAATGGCATCTTGATTCCCTGTTATGCGCTTGTATAACGATCGCAGTACTGTTGGGCCGCGCTTAAATCCAGCGTACCTTCATAGATGGCACGACCGGTAATGGCACCGGCGATGCCGCTCTGGGCATGCTGGCACAGCTCGGTGACATCGTTCATATTGGTGACGCCACCCGAGGCGATGACCGGTATTCCACATGCAGCCGCCAAGGCTTGAGTGGCCGGCCAATTGACGCCTTGCATCATGCCATCCCGGCTAATATCGGTGTAAACGATAGCACTGACACCGGCGTCGGCAAAACCGACGGCCAGGTCGGTAGCCTTGACGTTACTAATGTCGGCCCAACCGTCGGTCGCCACCCAGCCGTCTTTGGCGTCGATGCCCACTATGATTTTGCCCGGGAATTGCTTACAGGCCGCCTTTACAAAATCCGGATCCTGCAGGGCCTTAGTACCGATGATGCACCAGCTGACACCGGCCTCGATATAATGGGCTATGGTCTCGAGCGAACGAATACCGCCACCAATCTGAATCGGTAACTTGGGATATTTCTGCGCAATCCGAAGCACGGCATCGGCATGGATCGGCGCGCCTTCGAAGGCGCCATTGAGGTCCACCAAATGCAAACGCTTGCAGCCAGCCTCGACCCAGCGGGTCGCCATGGCAACCGGATCGGCACCAAACACGGTGGCGTCTTCCATACGCCCTTGCAGAAGGCGAACGCAGTGGCCGTCTTTTAAATCGATGGCAGGGATAATCAGCATGATGTGTCCTATTGAAAAAATCAGTCGGTGGGTTACAGGCGCCCATTCCAGTCGGTAAAGTTTTTGAGTAGCTGCAAGCCGGCGGTATGGCTTTTCTCCGGATGGAATTGAGTGGCAAACAGGTTGTCGCGGCCCACCATCGCCGCAAACTCGGGTCCATAGTGGCAGGTACCAATGGTGTAGGCCGGTTGTGGCTCAACATAGTAGCTGTGGACAAAATAGAAGCGCTCGCCTGACTCAATGCCCTGCCAGAGCGGGTGTTCGGCTTGTTGATAGACGTTATTCCAACCCATATGGGGCACTTTCATCGGTAAATCGTGGACATCGAGCGCATCTTTCGGGAAACAATGGACCCGACCGGGGAAGGTGTTGAGNCCNGCCACGCCCCCGTTTTCATCACTGGAGTGCATCAGCGCCTGCATGCCAACACAGATGCCCAAAAAGGGCGTGCCGCTGGCCAGAACGTCGCGCACCAGCGTGTCGACGCCCTGCGCGCGTATTTCCGCCATGCAATCGCGGATGGCACCGACGCCGGGCAATATCACGTGATCGGCAGCGGCGATACGCGCCTTATCTGCAGTAATTTCAACCTGAAAATTGGGTGCCACATGCTCTAGGGCTTTGGCAACCGAGTGCAGGTTGCCCATGCCGTAGTCGATAATGGTCAGGAGGTGTTTGCTCAATTCGAACTCCAAAAACAGTGCGGCCGGTCAGGCAGAGATGACCGACCGGTCCAGCGGAACTATTACAGCACGCCTTTAGTGGACGGAATTGCGCCAGCTTGGCGTTCATCGACGGACACGGCCGTTCGTAAGGCTCGGCCAAAGGCCTTGAAAATCGTCTCAGCCTGGTGATGCGCGTTGCGACCTTTTAGATTGTCTATATGCAGAGAGACTAGGGCATGGTTGACGAAACCTTGAAAGAACTCGACGAACAGATCGACGTCAAAGGTGCCAATACTGGCTCGGACGAAGGTGCAATCAAATTCTAGGCCCGGTCGGCCGGATAAATCGACCACCACGCGGGACAGCGCCTCATCTAGCGGGACATAGCTGTGACCGTAACGGGTCAGGCCTTTCTTGTCGCCAACGGCCTTGGCAAAGGCTTGCCCCAGGGTAATGCCCACATCTTCGGCGCTATGGTGATCATCTATTTGATTATCACCGTCACAATAGACGTCTAGGTCAAAAAGCCCGTGGCGAGCAATCTGATCGAGCATATGGTCCAGAAAAGGGATAGACGAATTGAGCGTCGCCTTGCCGGTGCCGTCTAGATTGATCGACACCCGAATCTGGGTTTCGTTAGTGTTGCGTTCTACTGTCGCCTGGCGACTCATGACAATCTCTCTGTATGAAAGTGAGGTTAATCTTTCTGGACGGGTGGCCGGTTTATTGACCAAAACCACTTGCTGAGGGCGATTATATAAGTATGCTGACCGTCAAACCACCCATGCGTGTCAATCTGGTTCATCGAAGAGCGCTATAGTGAGCGAAACTATCACTTGGGTGACCCGCGTGCGCACAGGTCATAGCATACCACTGGGGTTGCGGGTCGTGCTGCATTCCGGGCTAGCGAACCAAATAATAGTGGTACTCCTTGGGCCAAATGCAAGCTTTAGGGCGGCCTCACTGCCTTGCTGTAGGCTAATGAAATCAGGCCCTTAACAGTATGCTGACGCTATTTAAGAGGGTCCATTCGGTAAGTAAAGTGGTCAGCATTGAACCCAGTCGTTGGTTTAGGTGCTCTGGTCACGGCGGCATCTTGAAAGCTTGCAACGGCTAAGAGCACGCCCCCAAAAGGTGCCTTCTGTGTGTTTAGCGCACAAGAGTCATTTAAAAATCGAAACACTCGCCAGAGGAAGCACCGTGATTCAGTCATTAGAACAGTCTGTTAATGAAGAAAATGAAACGCGCATTCGCTTGTATGATTTTTCCACGGGTACGCAAACCTTTTTTCAGTGGCAGGCCGGGATGTTGCCCTCCCTCGCCGGGAAAAGGGTGCTGGAGCTGGGTTGCGGCAGCGGTGGCTTTTGGCAGTCTCTATTACCGCGCTGGTCAAACTGCGCGCTGACCCTGACCGATATTTCTCAGGATATCTTGTCGTCAGCCCAACAAAAGCTCGAGCCGCTAAGCAACCTAGCCGCGAGCCTTGAATTTGAAACGCTGGATTTTAATGAGTTAGCCAAGGTCGCGGGCCCTTTTGATGTGGTTATCGCCAATCACAATCTGTTTTACGCACAGGAAATCGACGGACTGCTGGCCTCAGTGACCCGCTTGCTGACGTCCGACGGACTGCTGATTTGCTCGACAGTGGGGCAGGACCATCTGCATGAATTGGCCACTTTATTAAGGTTAAAGCAGCAGGATTTGACCTGGGGCGCCGAGACATGGGCCAACTGCTTTGGTTTGGAAAATGGCGGTGGCATCTTGCAGCGCCACTTTCAGCAAGTAGACCAGTTTGAATATGACAACAGTCTGCACGTCAACTCCGCAGAACCGGTAATGGATTATCTGTTGAAAACCATGAAGAGTAGTCTGGCCGAGTGGGTGACGGAGCATTACGACGAGATCCATGCCGCTATTAGTGACGCCATGGTGGTCAGGGGATATTTGCGCCTCACCCCTCATTCAGGCTTCTTCATCGCTCGAAAAAACGGTTAACACCTCTACCTTCGTCCCAGCATTGCAACCTATTGCGGGCCTTGGTGTGCTTATTCAATGCGCTATTTTAGTGCACATTTGTTTCTTATTGCTCTATATTGGTGCCTCGGTCTAATTTAGGCACCTTGATTGTGCAAACGGGGTCAACTCTTTTGTAGCTCTGGGCATTTATCCGCGCCATTTTAAACAGACCCCAGAACACAAGTTCCCGCCCCTCGCTGGCTTTGTTCGCTCTAGGCCTTGCTCGCATCAAATAATACTGCATGAGTAGCGGACTGGCCTGTTTCTTGCGTTTCTCACTCATACTCAGACTAGGATGATTACCTTGGTGGATAAGGATTCAGCATTTCGACGCATTATGGCACATCAATATACGGCAGTAGTGGTGCTGGATGGGTCCTGTGTCGTGGAGCATATTAACTCTGCCGCCGAACTCCTACTGGTGCGTTCCGAAAAACAACTGCTCGGCCATGCCTTTGATAGCCTGTTTGCCCAACCGGATGAAATTCGGTCTCTGCTGGCGTCGGTTGTTCAGGAGGGCGCTTCGGTATCGGTGCGCTCGGCCAGCTGGCAAATGCAGAGCCGAGAACTCCTGACACTCGACTTTATTGTCAGTCCCGTTATGGATAGGAACCAAATACACCTAATTGTGGAAATGGTACCGGCCGACCGATCGGTGCGCATCAGCCGCGATGAGGGTCGAGTGGATCATACCGAGACCAGTCGGCATTTGGTGCGCGGCCTGGCGCATGAAATCAAGAATCCGCTCGGTGGTATTCGCGGTGCCGCCCAGCTATTGGCGAGCGAATTGCCCAGTGATGAGCTGCAGGAGTACACCCGGGTAATCATCAAGGAAGCCGATCGATTGCGTAATTTGGTCGACCGGTTATTGGGCAGTCACCAGATGCCGGCCTTCTCGCAATTGAATATTCATCAGGTCCTAGAGCGTGTATTGGCGCTTATCAAGGCCGAAGCAGGTGATCGTGTGACCCTGATTCGCGACTACGATCCGAGCATTCCGGAGTTTCTCGGGGACGAGGCACAACTGATCCAGGTCTTTCTCAATATCGCCCGCAATGCCCTGCAGGCCCTGTCGGAAAGCGATCAATCGGCTGCGGTAATTCGCTTCCGATCCCGTACCGTGCGCCAATATACCATCCGACAAAAACGCCACCGTATCGTTGCGCGTATCGATGTAATCGACAATGGCCCTGGCATTGAGCGCGATATGCTGGAAAAAATATTCTATCCGATGATCTCCGGTCGTGCCTCGGGCACGGGCTTGGGTTTATCGCTGGTGCAACAGTTGGTTGAATTACACAATGGTTCCGTAGCGTGTGAAAGCGAAGCGGGGCAGACATTATTTACCGTCCATCTTCCCTTGGAGACAATAGATGAGTAAGACCAAGACTATCTGGGTGGTTGATGACGACCGTTCTATCCGCTGGGTGTTGGAACGCGCTATCAGCAAACAGGGCCATGATTGCTCGGTGTTCGAAAGTGGTGAAGCCCTGCTGCGCAAGATATCGACCCAGACCCCCGATGTCATTATCAGCGACGTGCGTATGGATGGCATGGGCGGGCTGGAGTTGTTGGCGCGGATGCAGGAAGAGCATCCCGATATCCCGGTGATTATTATGACTGCCCATTCTGACCTAGACAGCGCGGTGTCGTCGTTTCAGGGCGGCGCCTTCGAGTATTTACCCAAGCCATTTGATGTCGACGAGGCGTTGGCCTTGGTCGAGCGAGCAATCGAGCACCGAGCGAAGCACCAACCCAAAGAAGCGGTTTTTGTTGAGGAGTCGCCAACTGAAATTATCGGTGAAGCGCCGGCCATGCAGGAAGTGTTTCGAGCCATCGGGCGTTTATCGCAAAGCAATATAACTGTATTGATCAATGGTGAGTCCGGTACCGGTAAAGAATTGGTGGCTCAGGCCCTGCACCGGCACAGTCCGCGTAAGACCGAGCCCTTTATTGCCCTGAATATGGCGGCCATCCCCCGTGATCTGATGGAATCGGAACTGTTTGGCCACGAGAAGGGCGCCTTTACCGGTGCGCAGAATTTACGTCGCGGCCGCTTTGAACAGGCCGATGGTGGCACGCTGTTTCTCGATGAGATCGGCGATATGCCGGCTGAAACTCAGACGCGTCTGTTGCGTGTGCTGTCGGATAGCGAATTTTACCGGGTCGGTGGGCATTTGCCGATCAAGGTGGATGTGCGCATCATTGCCGCAACCCATCAAAACCTTGAGCAGCTGGTCGAAGACGGGCGTTTTCGTGAAGATTTGTTTCACCGCTTGAATGTGATTCGAATTCACATCCCCAAATTGTCCGATCGGCAGGAGGATATTCCTAAGTTACTCGACTTCTTCCTGCACAAGGCGGCCAAAGAACTGGGCGTCGAGGCCAAAACCTTGCGACCGGATACCCAGTCTTACCTGACCCGGTTGCCCTGGCCCGGTAACGTCCGCCAGCTGGAAAATATTTGCCGCTGGATTACGTGATGGCCTCGGGCCGGGAAGTCTTGGTGAATGACTTGCCGCCGGAGCTGGTCGAGGAGGTTACGCCGGGTGGCGGTCATGAGAACTGGGAACAATCGCTGCGCAACTGGACTGATCGTGAGTTAGCCCGCGGCGAGAACCGTATTCTTGATCTGGCGATCCCCGCCTTTGAACGGGTGATGATTGAAACCGCGCTGAAACACACCGCGGGTCGGCGTCGGGACGCCGCCGAATTGCTCGGCTGGGGTCGTAACACCCTGACCCGTAAGATCAAAGAGCTGGGCCTCGATGACGGCCATGACGAATCGGATTGATCCTGAATTGACGGGTATCAACGCAATCAACAGGGCGAGCTTAGGGCTCGCTTTTTCATGGCGTACCAATAGGCCGGATGAAACAGGTTATTGTCGGCATTTTACTGGTGCTTGGCGACGTCAATCCATACAATGTGCCCGAAATTAACTGAACTCAATGCCGGGAGTGCATATGTCAGATATTAAAAAAGTTGTGTTGGCCTATTCTGGCGGTCTCGATACCTCGGTGATCGCTAAATGGATTACTGAGACTTATAAATGTGAAGTGGTCACCTTTACCGCCGACCTGGGTCAGGGTGAAGANGTTGANCCCGCCCGCGCCAAGGCTAAAGCCCTGGGCATCAAAGAAATCTACATCGAAGACTTGCGTGAAGAATTCGTCCGTGACTTCGTTTTCCCGATGTTTCGCGCCAATGCCATCTATGAGGGTGAGTACTTACTCGGCACCTCTATTGCCCGGCCCCTGATCGCCAAGCGATTAATCGAAATCGCCAATGAAACCGGTGCGGATGCTATCTCTCATGGTGCCACCGGTAAGGGTAACGATCAGGTTCGCTTTGAGTTGGGTGCCTATGCCTTGAAGCCCGGTGTGAAGGTGATTGCGCCTTGGCGTGAATGGGATCTGACGTCGCGTGAAACGCTGATGGACTATTGCGCCAAACATGATATCCCGGTCGATTTCAACAAGGCGGGCAAAAAATCGCCCTATTCGATGGATGCCAACCTGCTGCATATTTCCTATGAAAGTGGCATCCTGGAAGATCCATGGACCGAAGCCGAGGAAGAGATGTGGCGCTGGAGTGTCAGCCCCGAAGCGGCCCCCGATCAAGCCACCTATATTGAACTGTCGTACCTCACCGGTGACATTGTCGCCATCGATGACCAGGCAATGACTCCGGCCGAAGTCCTGACCTATCTGAATAAGGTTGGTGGCGACAACGGTATCGGACGTCTGGATCTGGTCGAAAATCGTTATGTTGGTATGAAAGCACGCGGTTGTTATGAAACACCCGGTGGCACCATCATGATGCGTGCTCATCGTGCCATCGAATCCATTACCCTGGATCGCGAGGTTGCTCATTTAAAAGACAGCCTGATGCCGAAATACGCCGAGCTGATCTATAACGGCTATTGGTGGAGCCCGGAGCGTCAATTGTTGCAGAAGATGATCGACGCCTCGCAAGAGCCGGTTAATGGCACAGTCCGCTTGAAGCTCTACAAGGGCAATGTGACCGTGGTGGGCCGTAAATCCGACGACAGCCTGTTTGATGAGAAAATGGCGACCATGGAAGACGACGCCGGCGCTTACAACCAGAAAGACGCTGAGGGTTTCATTAAACTGAACGCCTTACGCTTAAAGATTGCTGCCGCCAAAGGCCGTAGTCCGCTCTAAACCGAGCTATACTCCGTCCCGATCCTTCAGGTGTCGTGGCGGAGTCCTCTTCGTGAATCGACGGCGATCTCGCTCAACCACCTTGTGCATATTCGTCCGTTGGTATCCTAGCGCCCGCCTGGGGTGTCGTCCTTAAGCAAGGGAATGTCGATTGGATAACCTCTTCTTTATCGCCTCAAAACTGATCTGGATGTTCATTTCACCGGCCAATTGGCTTGTGTTGATCCCGCTGCTGGCGCTTTTATTGAACCGCTTAGGGTGGCTGATATGGGCGCGCTGTACTTGGGCTCTAGAGATCGGGCTTATTTTACTGATTGGTGCCTATCCGGTCGGCCAATGGTTGGCTGAGCCATTAGAATCCTATAGTGCGATTCCTGTGCCGGATGCACCGGCTCCCGATGGCATTATCGTGCTTGGTGGGGCATGGCAGACCGAGCAAGCCGATTATTGGCAACAATGGGAGTTGAATCACGCCGCGGAACGCGAGCTGGCCTTTCTGATGCTGGCCGAGCGCTATCCGGCTGCTAAGCTAGTCTTTACCGGCGGATCGGGCCGCGTGTTTAGTCAAGGGCTGAAGGAAGCTCATTGGGCACAGGCTCTGTATCGGGATTTTGGTCTCGACCAGACGCGCTTAACGTTGGAAAACGAGAGTCGCAACACCGATGAAAACGCTCGCTTCAGCAAGCGACTGGTGACCCCCAAAATCGGCGAGCGCTGGTGGTTGATCACCAGCGCATACCATATGCCACGCTCGGTGGGGGTCTTTTGCCAGCAAGGTTGGTCGGTCACGCCCTACCCGGTGGACCACTACTATGCCGGCCTGTCCTGGCATCCTAATTGGCAACTGGCCAAGCATCTGCAGGAGCTGGANCGGGTTTTACACGAATGGCTGGGTCTGGTGGTGTATCGNNGCACGGGCAAAAGCAGTTATTTATTTCCCCCACGTTGTTAGCGGGTAACGGGCCACTTCAACAGCATATCGACCAATGCTTGCCGCTTGATTGGCTTCACTAAAATATCATCTGTCCCGGCGACCAGGCAGTCCTGTCGATCCTGTTCGCTTGAGTTCGCCGTGAAGGCGATAATAGGCTGGGTGAAGCCGCGCTCGCGTAAAGTTTTTGTTGCCGTTAATCCATCCATTTCGGGCATTTGTATATCCATAATGACCAGATCGATAGGATGTTGGCCCACATAGTCCAGAGCCGCTTGAGCCCGANTAAAGGGTTTAATCTCGATGTTGAGGCGTTTCAACAAGCCACAGACCACTTTTAAATTGACTTCATTATCATCAACAACAACGATGCGNCGTCCCTCAAAGTCGGGTTGGCTAGGCTGTACTGCNNCCTCGAGAGGGCCTGCGGGTGCCGGCGCGACAATAAGTGGCAAGGTGAACCAAACCTGGCTGCCTAGGCCCAATTGGCTTTCCGCACCGATCTGNCCCGCCATCAGCTCAACCAGATCGCGTGCAATGGTCAGGCCTAAACCGGTTCCGCCATAGAGTCTTGACGTCGATGAATCCGCCTGCGAAAAGGGTCTAAACATGTCCTGTACGCTCTTGGGATCCATGCCGATGCCATTGTCGATGACTGAAATTTTAACCAGTTGAGACCGTATGTCGACTGAAAGCTCGAGTGTCACCGTGCCTTGGGGGGCAAATTTAAAGGCGTTACTGAGTAGATTGGCAATGACCTGTTCGATGCGTTGTTGATCGCCTATGATCCACTTTGGCAGTTCGGGCGCAATGATCAGTTCGAACCTGGCTGCGGGATTGTTACCAAAGCCAGCGGCATAGATGCGGGCGATTTGCTCGGCCAGGGATTGAATATTAAAGGGCTGATTGTCAATCGTAAGCTTGTTGTCCTTTAGTTTGGCAAGATCCAAAATATCGTTAATTAGGAACAGAAGAAACGACGAAGCATGGTCAATTACGGCCAAGTGTGCCAATTTCTTCGGTTTGTCGACCTGTTCGTTTAACAGTTCGACCGAGCCTCGAATGGCAGTGAGCGGGGTGCGTAATTCATGACTGATGTTTGCCAAAAAACGTTCCTTGCTGCGCACTGCCTGATCGGCAGCGAAGATCGCCTCTCGAGCAGCCAGCAGGCTAGCGGATTTTTCAAGGTAAATAATATTCAGTTGATGGCCCAACACCAAGGATAACAACACGACTTCTATGGCAACGGCGATCAAGCCCAAGTGTTCAACAAATAGAATGGAATTGGTCTGGAATTGCGTCGTGAGGGAAAGAAAGAGCGGAATCCCAAAGGCAACGATAATAAAGGCAATATTGGCAATCAGATAATAGCGTGCCGTCTTGTGACCCCGACGCGTCAGGGCAATGCCGGCAGTTAAGCCATAGAGAGCAAAGATCACGGCTCCAAGGCCCGCAAACTGATAGCTGTATTGAGGTAATAACGGTAACAGCAGCCAAAATGAGGCAATTGTCGCAATTGATAATAGGCCAGCTTTGTACAGCCAAGGGGTGCGGTGTGGGGCGATGCCAAGCAAACACATCACAAAGCCCATGTAGGCAAGGTTGGACGCCATGACGGTTAAGCTGATGCTATAGATGATTGGCCAAGCGAATATATCACTGAAGACATTTAATGCGGTCGCGTTGTAAATGAGGTTGCCGAAGATAAACATCGAGTAGAAAAAGTCGGCTAGATGATGGCGCACCAACCCGAGGATGAGGTAATACAGACCCAGAGCCAGGAACATGCCCAGCGCCATCAAGGTTAGGCCATTACTGAGCTTGATCGATTCTTGATAGGATGCCTGGTCATAGAGGGCTGGAGTGGGTTGGCCCATTGAAAAGGGCGTACTCATACGGGTAAAAATACGATATTGACCGGGCGGCACCGACAGGGCGCGGCCATGGCGTAAGAAATAACCATTCACCTCGGTACTTTGAATGCCGCCATGGTAGGCCGCAACTGCCTCACCGTGTGCGTCGATCACAAAATGACTGAACAGACCAACTACCGAGGAGTTTTTAAAATCGATCACCAGCGGTTTGTCGGCCAGGACCTGGGCCGACATCAGATGCCAAAAAGTACCGCCCGTTCGCGGCAACCTATCCGCGCGCGCAATCAGTTGCCCAGGTTCCAATGCGAGCAATTCACGCCAGCCGGTTGAGGAGTCACTAAGGCTGTCATCGAGCCAGAAGGCATCTGCGTTAGCGGCTGAAACTGGATGGGCGACAAGCAACATAAGAGCCAAGGCAAATCGAGCGAGCAGTGAACCCGTACCGAAAACGCATGATCGCCTTAGTGTTTGGGCCGATAGATTTATCATTGTTGGCTGATACTTAGTGAGCTGAGTGACCCAAAGGCTAACAGCAACGAAATGGTTGTCAATTTTACCGGTGTCAACAGCAACCGGGCTCGGTGATCCGTTTAGCTCCCAAACTCATGCTCGGCCATGCTGGCTTGATCAGCCGATTCAGTTCAATAGGACTCATGACAATGTAATTATCACTACATTCTTAACGTGATTGTTCGTTGATTCCGATCAACTTTGTAATATTCCTACCGGTTATTCTCTTGCGCAGATATAAACCCCTAGGAGATTCGGCATGAAAAACCGTTGGCTTATCGCAGCATCTGCTGTGGGCGTGCATGCCTCAATTGGTTCAGTGTACGCCTTCAGCGTATTTAAAAAACCGTTGGGACAGTTAATAGACACGGCGACAAACAATGAAATCGCGATGACATTTAGCTTGGCAATATTTTTTCTAGGTATGGCTGCGGCCATTATGGGCCACTTTGTCGAACGTCACGGCCCCCGCAAGGCGGGCATTTTGGCGGCCAGCTTCTTTGGCGGCGGCATGCTAATCGCCGGCTTGGGTGCCTATATTCAGAATCTCTATGTCATTTGGTTAGGGTATGGGGTTTTAGGCGGCATCGGTCTGGGCATCGGTTATATCACCCCCGTATCAACACTGGTCAAGTGGTTCCCGGACCGGCGCGGTCTGGCTACTGGTCTAGCGATTATGGGTTTTGGTTTTGGTGCCATGATCGGCGCACCCGTGTTTAACTATATTATTGAGACTTTCACCGTGGCCGGTGGCGGTATCGCCTATACTTGGTTCATCATGGGGCTGGTCTACCTGGTAGTGATGTTTGCCTCCGCGTCCTACTTGGAACGCCCCCCCCAGGGTTGGCTGCCAGCCGGTATGCAAGCGGCGGTTGACGCTGGCGAGAGAACGGTTACTCAGGATTTATCTCAGCTTATGGCTAACGAAGCCATCAAAAAGGCTCCGTTCTATGGCCTCTGGATCATGATGTTTATTAATATTTCCTGTGGTCTCGGCGTTATCTATTCAGCGTCACCCTTGGCACAAGAAACAATGGGCTTAACCGCGACTCAAGCCGCAACCATGGTCGGTTTAATGTCGCTGTTCAATGGTCTGGGCCGTATCGGTTGGGCATCCTTCTCCGATGTTATCGGCCGTGGCAATACCTATATGGCGTTCTTTCTTATCCAGATTGTGGCCTTCATTCTATTACCCAATCTAACCTCCCTGGTAGCCTTTCAGATTGTCGTGTTTACCATCTTAAGCTGTTATGGCGGCGGTTTTGCGACCTTGCCAGCCTTTATCGGCGATCTATTCGGGACCAAGGAGCTAGGTGCGATTCACGGCTATATCTTAACCGCTTGGGCTTTTGCCGGTCTGGCCGGGCCACAAATTAATGCCTACCTACATACCGTGACAGGCTCATATGAGGCGACCCTCTATATTTTCTCGGGTGCTTTTGTGGTGGCACTGGGCGTTTCAATTGCCATGATTCTCTATATCAAGCGCGCCCGTGCCGAATTAAATGGCCAGCCGTCCATAGCCTAACTAGGGCTATCGCCACCGCTGGTGTCGATGTTGCGAGGCTAGCAACTGAATAGGGCCTATTGGATCTGTTGCTTGCCTTGGCGGTGGGTAGGGCTGGCGGGCTAAAGTTCCCCAATTCAGCGTCGGCTGTTTTGCTTTTCCGCCGCAATTAGCCGCCCTGGTTTGTGTGTGCATCGGCTTTATGATCTGATGCCCCCATTATCCTAAGAGATCGGCGCCGTCATGACTGCTAAGAAGCCCGCAACCGGTCAACTGCATCCGCGTAATAAGCATCAGGGCCGCTACGACCTAATGCAACTGGCGAACAGCCATCCCCCTTTGGCTAAGTTTTTTGTCAAGAATCCAGTCGACCAGCTGACCGTTGACTTCGCCAACCCGGAGGCGGTGCTAGCACTCAATCGAGCCTTGCTGGCGCACTTCTACGGCATTAAGCATTGGTCAATTCCAACAGGCTACCTCTGTCCGCCCATTCCAGGGCGGGCCGATTACATCCACTACGCGGCCGATTTACTCGGCCTGAAGAGCGCCGAGCCTCGCCGAGCTGCGAGGATTCTCGATATTGGCACCGGTGCCAATCTTATTTATCCGATTATCGGCAGCCAGGTCTATGGATGGAGCTTTGTGGCGAGCGATATCGATCCGGTATCGATTTCGGCGGCCCAAACTCTGGTTGCGGCTAACCCGGTGCTGAAGTCGAAGATTGAACTCAGGCTCCAAGCGCAGCCGGGACGGATCTTTCACGGCTGTATCCAGCCCGAGGATCGTTTTCACTTAACGCTGT
>JGI20153J14295_10000122_pt1 | contig 60598 bp, 58 predicted proteins | sample COG_03_FD_14295 | JGI IMG/M metagenome (IMG submission 14295) | reverse complement strand
GTAAAAGTAAAAGTAAAAGTAAAAGTAAAAGTAAAAGTAAAAGTAAAAGTAAAAGTAAAAGTAAAAGTAAAAGTAAAAGTAAAAGTAAAAGTAAAAGTAAAGATGAAGATGAAGATGAAGATGAAGATGAAGATGAAGATGAAGATGAAGATGAAGATGAAGATGAAGATGAAGATGAAGATGAAGATGGAGATGAAGATGAAGATGAAGATGAAGATATTGATATTGATAAATATTTTGAGGATTATACAGGGATAGATGATAACGATTTAACTATTGATGATTTATTGGATCTAATTCAAGGTCCCTGTGCAAATCATCGAAGAATTATATGTGCTACAACAAATAAATACGCAGAACTGCGTGATTTATGTCCAAGATTGTTCCGTAATGGAAGATTCAGACCATTTTTTTGTGGATATCCAGAAAGCGAACGTATTAATACTATTACTCAGTTTTATTACAATAAAACATTACCAGTGTCAGAACAAAGAGCTCTTACACGGATACCTATCTCTCGTATAACTGATAAAATTATTGAGTCTAAGATATGTTTTGAGAATGATATAGATAAACAGTTTAATTATTTTAAAACACAACTAGCCTACGATCGGACCAATTATTCCTTAGTTGATAACTATACGGAATACGAAGAATCATATGATACTGATGCAGTATCACATAACGTTCCTGGTGAAACTAATAATATGGATATAAATAATTAATAATTATCTTATATAAGTTTGTTGTGTATTTTCCTTGAGGGTTTAATTATATTGATTGCTTTGTAAACAATAATTAAATTATTAATTATTGTTATATGGAACTTGAAAATGCATGTAAAGGAAAAACAAAGGCAACAGGAGGATTAAATATTCCTGCACTTTACGCTATGGCAATTGAAAAAGGGTATACTGGTAATAAAACACGAACAAACTTAATACAATATCTATGCAATGATATTAAACCCGTTAAATCCGTTAAACCAGTTAAATCCGTTAAACCCGTTAAACCCGTTAAACCCATTAAACCCATTAAACCCGTTAAACCCATTAAACCCATTAAACCCGTTAAACCCGTTAAACCCATTAACCCCATTAAACCCGTTAAACCCATTAAACCCGTTAAACCAGTTAAATCATCTAAAATAATTAACCTGGTTAATCCAATTAAATCAATTAAAGTAATAAATTCAGGTAAATCAGTTCAGTTACCTCCTCCCCCTGCATACGATCATGCATTAAAAGTGAGTAAACCGTTTGCTCCATTGCCTTCTTATGAAGCATCATTAAAACAAATAGTAAGAAAACTGCCAAAGAAGGATATGTTATCAGTTCTTAAAGATACTGGAAAGTTTATAGTTCCTAAAAAGACTCTTCCTGTTGACTCTTATTTAGTTAATGTATTTGATGATTTAACAAAAGACAAGGCAAAATTAAAACGCTTATTTGATAAGACACCGTTTACTAAATCAATAAAACAAGTATTAAACTATAGTATAGACACAGATGGCCATTTAAAACCTTCTTCTTTAGTGAATAAGGTAGGTTCAGAACACAGTGCAGCTTTATTCGAAAGTATAAATTTCCCTGTTATTCATGACAATAACACACATTCACATGTATTATTATCTACTATAAGTCTTACAGATGAATGTGAATTAGGTGGATATATACGATTTGAAGGTAATAATGAAATGTCATTTAGAACATCGTCATCAAATATCATTTCGTCACATAAACATAAAATTATAGCAAATGCTTTTAATAATAGATTAAAAGCCCTCAAAAGATCAACTAAATGTACTACATTTATGTTTGGTTTATATATACCAGGTCATGCAATGATAATATATATACAAGATAAAAAATTATGTATATTTGATACAAATTCTAGACAACATGCTACTTCATGGAAACAATATTGGTCAGGTTATTCAGCATCTACATCTTTTTATAAGGATATTTCTGTATTCATTGAACATTTAATGATATACCAAAATATTAACATGGTTCTATTAAACAATAGTATACCGATAAAAGATCAAACATTTCAAGTAGGAAGTATAAATTTTGACGAATTATGTCCTAATTTCCAGGGACGTACAGGTCATTTAAGAGAAGAAAGACAAAGTACTATTACGTCATATGGTATTGATATGTTTCCTCGTGGATTTTGTGAACCATGGTCAATTGTTACTATTGCGATGTATATAACATTTGGAGAGATTGCTCCATTAATGCTACAAGACCTTCTCTCTAATAAAGATTACTATACAGAATATAAAAGAAGTGACATGGATTTACTTATTTTATTAATGATACATTTAATATCAGTATATTTAACAGAAATAGCCAGCACTATGTAATATTGTATTTAAGCGTGAGAAAAATGAAAGGAGCAAAAAGTAATGACTGACTTTCATGAAGCTTTTAATTGTATAAATCAAATTGATGCAAATAGTAGTGGATTTAATCTAACAGATAAGACAGAGTCCTATGGATTCAAGAAAGTTTGGAATCTGGGCGGAGATTCAAGTCACACAGACTTTTGTTATTGGCTGGATGGATATTTTACTTATACTTATAGTGATCTATCTGCATCAGTATATCAATCATTTCTAGCAGCAACAACAGATGCCATTCGTATTTATGATAAACATGTTCTTTTTGTACTGGACATGTTTTATAAAGCGGGTGAACCAGATCGATGAAGAATATAAAGACCCTTTAAATGATAAAGACTATGTTCAATGGCTAAAACTAGAACTATAATAAGGTTATCGACAATAAATTGGGGCCGCCTCCTTCTACTTTTACAGTAAAAAAATCTACTTTGTAATCTCATCGCGAATATGAGATTACAAAGCACAGGCAGTCGGAGGAAAAATGACAGGTATGAAGAGAGTAATGACTGACTTTCACGAAGCTTTTAAATGTATAAAACCAATTGATGATATGAATAGTGGATTTAATCTTACAGATAGTACACGGTCCTATGGATTCCATGCAAGTTGGGACTTGGGAGGTGATATCGGTCACAGTGACTTTTGTTACTGGTTGGATGGGAATATGAGTTTTACACATCGTGATGTGTGTGCAGCAGTATATCAATCATTTCTGGCCGCGGCAACAGACAAGATTCGCGCATATGATACTCATGTTCTTTTTGCATTAAACCTTTACGCTCTTGCTGGTAAACCCGAGCGTTATTTTCCAGATGATTCACTAGAAGATGAAGAATATAGAGATCCTTTAAATGATAAAGACTATGTTAAATGGTTAGGTCTTAAGTCACAAGAAAAGATTCAAGCGCCTCTGCAGTGCGGTCCCCCGTAAAAGTATTCTTTTCTCCGCCGGTGTATAATATAATGGTGGGATATCCTTCAATACCTGCTGACGCGGCTTTGTCTGATTCTTTATCACAATTCACCTTTTTTACTTCTATCAAGGAATCTCCTTTATGTGCGTTGTCTACTTTGTCCCATTCAGGCATCATCGCAGTACAGTGTCCGCATCTAGGAGAGTAATACAAGACTAATACTTTCTTATTACTATCCGAAAATCCTTCTTTGTTACTGCCAAAGAAAAGTCTATAAACTCCATATAATACCAAAAGAGCAACTACAATTAATACAACAATCATAGGGGTGTTAAGTTGAAAACCAAATAACTTCATATATTAAAATATATATTAAAAAATTGAGAACAATATGAATATAATGACAGAAACAAAAAAAGGTATATCAATTGGTATTGATCTAGGTACAACAAATAGTTGTGTTGCATATCAAAATCACATAGGAGAAGTAATAATTATTCCTAATGATCAAGGCTTTCGTACAACACCTTCATATGTTACATATACTGCAACAGAACGGCTGGTAGGACCAGCATCTAAAAATGTAGCTATTACAAATATGAATAACACTATATATGATGCTAAAAGATTAATTGGTCGTAAATGTGATGACGTTCAGACGGCAGAGGACATTAAAACTATGTCTTATACTATAATTAATAAAAATAATCAACCATATATACAGGTTAAATATCAGAAAAAATTACATGAATTTAGACCAGAAGAAGTATCTGCCGTTATATTAAGTTATTTAAAGGATGTGGCAGAAAAAGCAACAGGTGAAACTGTAATAGGTGCAGTGATCACCGTTCCCGCATATTTTAATGACTCTCAACGACAGGCAACCAAGGATGCTGGTAAAATGGCTGGATTAAATGTTTTGCGTATTATTAATGAGCCTACAGCTGCGGCAATGGCATATAAACTTAATAAAAACGATAAGGCTATAAATATTCTTGTATTTGATTTGGGTGGTGGAACATTTGATGTTTCATTATTAAATATTAATCCAAAACATGGATTATTTAAGGTATTGGCAACAGCAGGAGACACTCATTTAGGCGGTGAAGATTTTGATAATATTCTAGTAAATTACTTAGCCGAACAATATGAAAGTAAAACAAAAGTAAATGTTATGTCAAATACTAATGCAATGAGAAAAATTAAAACAATTGCAGAAACTGTAAAAATTCAGCTATCTGCAACACGCGAGGCACATGCAGATTTATCAAGTATAGGTGAACCAGATTGTTCTGTGCGCGTATCACGTGCAAAATTCAATAAACTATGTGCTAAATTATTCAATAACTGTCTAACACCAGTTGAACAAGTATTAATAGACTCTAATATGAATAAAGATGAGATATCTGAAATTGTTATGGTTGGTGGAAGTTCACGAATACCAAAGATACAAGATACTATAAGTGATTACTTTAACGGAAAAAAACTAAATCTTACAATTAATCCAGATGAAGCAGTAGCACATGGCGCAGCATTACAGGCAAGTGCCTTATCAGAACAAGAAGGTTGCAATGAAATATTATTATTAGATGTCACTCCATTATCTCTGGGATTAGAGACACGTGGGGGAGTAATGGATGTAGTAATTCCTCGGCAATCCACAATTCCAAAAAAGGTTACTAAAAGTTATAGTACTGCTAGAGATAATCAGACAACAGTATTAATCAAAGTATATGAAGGTGAACGTCAAATGACAAGAGACAATAATCTTCTAGGTATCTTCGAATTGTCAGGAATTCCTCCCATGAATAAACATATTGCTTCCATTGAAGTAACATTTTGTATTGATAATAATGGTATATTGTCCGTTGCTGCAACCGAAGCAAATACAAGTGTTGAAAGAAAAATAGAAATAAGTAATAATAAGGGTCGTCTTACAACAGAAGAGCTGCAAGAAAAAATCAAAGAGGCAGAAACATTCAGAAAACAAGACACTGAAGCGAAAACCTATGTAAAGGAGCGTAACGATATGGAAGAATATCTTGAATCTGTATTAGATTCAATTGATAAAGTTAATGACCTTACCGACGGGGATCAGCAAATACTTAAAGATGTATATGATGAAGGTTTTGAATGGTTAGAGAAAAATGTAGAAAATTCATCAAGCAGTCAAATAAAAACAAAACGAACAAAACTACAGGATAAAGTTATGGCTGTATATAAAAAGGAATCATCAAACATGCCACCTACAGAATCTAAAGCGGATGAAAGTTTTCGAATGGAAGATGCATAATATTTAATGTTTTATTGGTTTAATGTTTTATTGGTTTAATGTTTTATTGGTTTAAATATTTAAATATTTAAATATTTAAATATTTAAAGTATATATGAGTAGTGACGAAAACAGTTATATGTCTACAGCTAATTCATTTACAAATGATCTAGCAATAGATTCAAGTTTTCATGGCGTATATGATGCTATCAGTGATTATAATATGGTTAGACTATGGGTTAATACACCAGCAGAGGCGCAACTACGGATTACATATGCAGACAATTCAAACGGTGATAATGATTCATCAGAAGTTTTTGGATTATATGCAGGAAATCACTCAAGTATTCATAATCTGAAAAAGAATGACTTTGCTAAGGTATCTCTTATTAATACATCAGGTGTTTTACAAGAACAAGTATTGTTGACAACTAAGTTTGCCAGTCGTATACCACATCCATTCTTAAATTATACCAATGATAATGTTACAGCACATACAACAATCGCACTCGATGAATTTCGTCTAACTACTACTATTAACAATGAAGACTCTAGTCTCTTGATATATGGATTAACTGATACTTGTGTTAACACACCAATGAGAGTTACGGCATCTGGCGAAGTCGTTACATCATTAACCGTGAGCGGTGAAGCTGTTTCGGATACAGTACGATTGCCAGTTACATTTGATAACTCTATGATTGAAGTGACACAAGATACCGCAGGAGATTTACATACATCTTCCCATTTAGTAGTAAATGGCAGTGATGTTACAAATGCAAATACAGTGCCAGTTACATTTGATAACTCTATGATTGAAGTGACACAAGATGTATCAGGAAATTTACATACATCTTCTCATTTAGTACTAAATAATTTTCCTGTTGGTTTAGGTAACCCAATTCCTGTCATTAATCAATCCAATTCACCCTTCAAATTCACAATTACTGAATTTCCTAAAACAACCGCTAATGCCGTTTTTATTTACGGATCTACCGTAACTATTACAGGTACATATACAGGTAATATGACCATTGATAGTCGTATCGTTATTGAAGCTAGCATATATTATGAAAATGAAGTTATGTGGGTCGAAATCGACACCAAAACTTTGTCACGTTCTAACAGTTATTTTCACGCAACTTATATAACAGCTTTTACATTCTGGCGGTGTACTGTTGCATCGGGCGCGGGGGACGCGCTTACTGTAACAATATTTATGGCTGCACGTTAACTTAGTAAAAACAATATACACCTCTTTAAATATCAGCCAACATTTTTAATTTAGATTGAAGTATTTTATAAAGAATTGAATGATGATTTCTAAATTTAGGGGTTACTATAAGCCCTGTTTTTATATTTTCGCTATACTCTTTAATTTTTCCACATAGGACAATGTCATGTTTAACCATGTTATAAGCCCACATATAATTGTACATATGTAATGTACAATTAGATAATTCCATATTTGAATATGATAGAAAATTCTTGGAACGTTTTAGTACATATTGTAATTGTAATTTACGATTATATATTTCATCCTCTGTCAAAAAGGGGCTAAGTGTAATACAATTATGTACTTTACGTATATACCAAAGTATATTGCTGCCACCATCTAAATGGTCGGCCCAAAAAGATATAATAGTGTACCAATACATTTCATTATTTAATTTCATATTTAATTAAATTACGGAGGTGCTTCCAATACTGATTTTGCAATAGATAAATACAGTTCATTATCAGCATCACTATCATCTGGATTTATAGACATATCCATCATTGTTAAAATCTCTGCAATTTTTTCTAGCATATCATTATTAATATATAAATATGATGGCATGGATTCATTCAACAGTAAATATAAACCCATGTATTTTTCTTCAATTTCTCCCGCTCCCGTTTCATCTCCCGTTTCATCTCCTTCAATTTCTATATCCAAGAATTGTAAACTTGTAGTAAACACCTCCACTACAGAAGATGGACTTAATGAAAGTTGTAGCCCAATATATTTGATATCTATTTCTAAGTTAGATGCCTGTGTATTCGCTAGCATTATATATCGTGATGTATGATCTATGAATTCGCGTATAATTTCTTTATCTTCTTGTTCTAGATCCTCGAATGCAGTATCTTGTTTTAATTGAGCCCATGCCTGTAACCGTGGTAAAAATTTCGTATTTTCAGCCATATGAGGTGTTAAACTTTTTATTAATGTCGGTATATCTTCTTCACCCGTAGTATCGTTAGATAATGCCACGATTGAATCCATGTTAGTATATGCCTCTACTATAGCATTATTCAGTATAATATGCGAATTATTGGTATATTCTGTGTACACATGGCGCTCTTCATCTATTTGTTCGTAATGTTCTCCTAAAAATGATATAATGTCCATTATCATGTTAATCTTTATATCAGAAGATTTAACAGATTGTAAATGAAGTAAAATATATTCAGCAGCAGCCGTAGATAATAAAGTAGGATCTTCTGTATTAAATATATATTCAATCGATATAATTAGTAGTTGTAGTAGATCAGTAACTTCTTCTTTATCCACGACATTTTTTAAATACTTAATGATAAATGCACTTGTCATAAACAACATACGTTTGTTTTCAATAATATTAATAATTTCCATGAAATATTTTATCAAAGTTTTACCGTCTTCACTGCCTACTGGAGTATCATTTATACATTTATAATATGCGGTAAGTAATACATTAGGAGTAGATGATTTAGATTTCTTACGAAGGGGACAATATGTTAATAATACATTATTAACTATATCTGTTTCCATGTCATTTAATGCAGAAAATGGAGGCAATGTAGGTTTTTTAGGTCGTGATACCGTTATTTTGACAGGACATAAATATTTATTAGGAAACATGATTTCATAATGATTAAACGATTTAGAAGAATCACCTGCATCGGTATTATGTAAAATTAACATATATCTGTCTGTTGTATTTACTCTGCCCCCAACATTGGTTACTAAAGAACTACCCATCTTTTGAACAATTAACATATTTATATTTAATACTTGGGATAAAGCTCTTATTTCAGGCTCTCCTCCATATGTTGTCTGTTTACTCATATTTTGTAAATATTGTTCATTCATAAAATCCATGAATTTATTAAATTCGTCTATAAGCTCTTCAGGTGGTTCCTGTTGTATCATGTTTTTTAGTATTTCTATATGTTTTTTCCCATTAAATTGATCCGTTCCCAATAAAAGAGGGTTATCTTTTATATAGTTAGTAAGCAAAGTTTTATGGCTCGTTACACTTAAAACTGGTGCCTTTATATCATTGACAAGCAATGAAAATGCTAGATCTTGTCTTATAGTTGACCCTGTTTCAATTAAAAAATCAGGGTTGTCCTCTAGCCAACGGACAGCAGCTTTTCTTAGTTCGTCAGCAGCACCGCCATCTTTAGGATCAGGTTTTATCTTTTTATCAAGAGGTATTACTGTTGTATCTTCAATATCATGTTTATTTGGATAAAAGAATCCATCTTCACCTTTGTCTTCAAAGTTCGATGCTAATTTTTTTGCTAATTTCATATAATGATTTATTGCAATAAACAGACAATCTCCACACCCTCCGTTTTTTAAATGGACATAATTTGATAGGGTAAATTCAACTGGAACTACACTTGAACCTAATTTACATAATTCATTAATTTCTCCGCAACGGGTGTACTGTAGTTTCTGTTGTTCTTTAATATCAGGATCTTGCAAAGAAATGTCTAAATCTTCTTGCGTAGAAATAATGTTACGTTCGTCACATGTGAGTCGTTGACACGAAGCACGTTCATTAGTTTTAAGTCGATCTTTGGTTTTATATTCTAATGTACATCCTTGATATGCTTCTTTATCCTTCGCTTTTGATTCTTTTGTATAATTTTTTATACTTGTCTGTAAATCATCAGATAAATCTTTATCGTATTTTCTATCTGATGTTAATATTTCATCATCTGTTATCTTTCTTTTTTGTGCAAATTTATAAAGCTTTGTTCCCCACACACTTATCATATTCAACGTTTCTTCATCAGTAATTCCTTTTTCTTTACATTTCTCAATTAAATAATCAGGAGTCATCTCTAAATGTGTGTACCAATCTCCGTCACTCTCAAATGCCCATTTTTCTCTCTTACCTCCATCCTCTATACTAGAATCTGGTCTATTTTCCCATGTCAATGGAATTGTAGCAGTGTCATCATCTAAGATTGAATCTATTTCCTCCGTAGTTTTTCCACCCCTTTGAATTAATTTTGATGATACTCTTTTATTTGTACCATTTGATAACTTAAGTACGACTGACATATATAATATTAATATTATATAATATTTAATATATGATCGACACAGCTTTTAAATGTGGTTTTAAAGATTGTATAGTTTCATGTATAATCACCTTTATTGTAACGTCAATAATTGTTCTTATTTTACATATTTTATTTTATATATATTTAGCCAGAAATGCCGAAAACATAAGATAAAAATGATATATTTAAAATAATAATGAATAGCAAAAAAAAACCTATAATTATAAAAACATCCATAAAAAAACATATAAATAAAAAAACAGTTAATAGGGCCACATCAAACACTTCGTATACATCTCCGGCGATAAAATGGGTTGGAGGAAAAACTCAATCATTAGATCAAATAAATGCCATTATACCACGTAAGATAATAACATTTATTGAACCATTTCTGGGCGGCGGGAGTGTTTTACTTATGTTATTAGATTCAGCACAAAGGGGTAATATTAGTATAGAAAACTATATTGCTGCTGATAATAATGCATTCCTAATCAATATGTACAATTGCATTCAAAATGAAACATCTGAATTATTAACATATTTAAATGCTCTTAAAAGTGAATTTTTATCAATTACCTCATTAAATGTAACAGATAAAAAAACAGAACGGTCACCAACTACACTTATACAAGCAATGCTTTCACGAGAAAGCTATTATTATTGGCAAAGAAATAGATATAATAAACTTACAAAAACATACAAGGCCGGTCAGCATAATAATGAATTAGCTGCACTATTAATATTTTTAAATAAAACTGGATTTAGAGGTTTATATAGAGAAGGACCCAATGGGTATAATGTTCCCTATGGAAACTATAAAAATCCTGAGATCTATAATGAATCTCATATTAATTATATGGCTAAACTGTTAAAACCTGTTACATTTATTACCTCTCAATTCCAGAATATTATATCTATGGCACAGCCTGGGGATTTTGTTTATCTAGATCCTCCCTACGTTCCTGAAAAACAAACATCATTTACATCCTATATCAAAGATGGTTTCAAAGAACATCATGAATTATTCATACAATGCACTAAATTAAAGGACACTAAAATAGATTTTGTTATGTCCAATTCTAACACACTTCTAGTAACGTCATATTTTACCCTTGACAAAAGGTTTACTATTGATATAATTGATTGTAAAAGGGCTATAAACTCAAAAAACCCGAACGCTAGAACACTTGAAGTGTTTATACATTAATTAACAGTATTTTCATACATGTATGATGGTTTTAATGGGTTTAATGGGTTTAAGGGGTTTAATGGGTTTAGTAACCTTAATAACCTTAGTAACCTTAGTAACCTTAACAGTTTTTACAATCTTGTCTTTTATATAATCTATCAGTTGTTTTCTTGTTACATAAGTACCTGGAGGCACATTAGATGGGATACGTCTATCATAGCAATCATAATCAGGAGGAGGAGTGATCTGTAGGACCAGTATATCCATGTGTTTGAGCTATTTTTAAAAGTTCAGGTCTATTCATCCCCCACCCCTTTAAATTCTGATTTGCCTTTAAATAATGTTCTACGTAATCTTATACTAACACACTCTTTTATATGTTCATTCCTTGTGTTCATACTTACTCTTGAGGAGTTATACTAGTCTATTATTTGTATAGTATAACTCATCATCTATTTGTCCGTAACGGGTCCTCTCTATACATGCAGGACCCGCATCTAAAGGTCTATGTATTTTACCATTTTTATGCCATGATTCATATGTAATAACACCCGCATCTTCTATATAAATAACTGCAGGTCCTGTTAGATTATGTAATTTCTGTTTTGTATTGTGTATTCGTTGAATATAGCTAATTCTCGACCCATAGTAAATAGTGTTACGAATGTCTAACTGCATAATATTATCATAACTCATTCCTTTTTGAACACATTTTTCAAATACAACAGTTCCTGTGAAATCCTTTATAATAAGTGCAGGCAAATTAAACATACGATGCAATACTTTAGATACGTTATATACATCATAAACTCCGATAGTTTGTAAATCCTTATCTATCGTCCCGGCCTCTATTCCTGACTCATTTAGACCTTCTCTGTAGTACATGATTGCATTGTTTCCCTTCATCCACGAGCTATCCTTGATAATAATACCGGATGCATCTCCATTTTCATAGTTGTTAAGATGATACACTCTTTCAACTACTTGTTTAATTGTCATTCCCTTGGTAGTTTTAGATCCAATAACATTGCACATACGAAAGTACATCTGTTTACAATGAACACCTACTAATTGTAAGTGTATTTTACTCGTAAGAGCCAGGGCTTGTAAGGCAGTAAATGATAGCTTACCCGTAATCAAATTAGTCAGATCAGTTGACATATAATTTATGTCAAGTATTATATCCTCATGGGTTTCAATAGAAGTCATAACAATAAACTGGATCCGAACAGTTTTTACCCGGTTCGGCAGGAAAAATAGGGGGTCCTATTATCAGAACATTTACTACCAACATGATAAATATTCACGGGAAAAATGTTCATATATAAAGTATATACATGAGACACATATAATGACATGGGATAAATTTATCGAGAAAATACCTCGATTTAATAATAATATTATTAAGGATGATATGAAGGTTTATCTTCTCAATCCATATAACACTGTAGACTGTGTATCAGATAAAATAACTACTGCTGGGGACGGATGTTGTACACGCTGGGGACTTAATTTTCAGGTTAATGTGCCTTCATATAGGTACAACGTAACTCATGATGAAAAAGATTACGATGCAATATGTTTATCTGATCTTACAATAGAAACAGGTAGTTGGGGTAAGGGTTCAAAGGTTGATTTCGAGAATGAAGCAGAAGATCGCAGAGATCTAAAAACGTTTCTTCAGATGATATGTCCATATGATATTATAAAATATCATCTAGGAAACGAGTTAATACCTTATTCTTATACAGAAGTACATACTTATTACGATTATAATTACCAAGATAACAGTAAGTTATTTGCAGATGTGGTAGAAAACCTATTTGGAGGACTTGTTTTAATTGAGATCGAAGAAGATCCAGACTTTATGGATTCATACGAGATTGCTGCATATGGACAAGATTAAGACGGTGAAAATTTTGATAGAGATACAAACTTTGTAAAAATAATTATATATTATTTAACCAATTCATAGTTAATATAATTTTAACAAATATTTGTTAAAATTATATTAATACATATATTATATGGAAAAACTTATCGATGATTTCAAAGATAAACATCCGGAACATGTTGATAACGTTAGATATACACAGAATCTACAAAATGATAGGTCACTTTACACTATAAATGATAGTGTACATATAATAGATGACGCAAGTTTAATAAAAAACAAAATTAAAAGGGATTATTTTCATGGGCCTGGTATTTTAAAAGCTTATTCACCAACGTGTCCACATTGTATAAATAAAGCCTCATATATTAGAATTTCTGCCCAAGTTTTGGAATTATATAATTCAAATGCAGCAATATATGTTATTGATGTGGCAGATAACAGATTATTCAGTCATAGTAATAAAATTTCCTCCGTTCCCACATTCTATAAGGTAACCAATAATGGAAATATTACAGATATACTTGATATTAAAAATATCACCGATATATCAGCACACTTACCAAGTATAGAAAGTGAAGGATTATAAATAATAATGAGTAATATTAACTATAAAAATGCATTACAAGAATACGCCCAAAAGATAAATTCGGAACTACCTACATATAAACAGATCCGAATTCCAGTATCTAATTTATGGTATAGTACTGTTACCTATAATAATATTTCTATTACAGGTAATCAATGTACTCGAAAAATAGCGGCAGATTTATCTGCCGCGGAAATGGCATTAAAATCTATTGACCCTTCTGATGATATTGAAAATATCATTCTCAATAAGTATGAACCATTTGATCTATTTACACATGCATTGAATATGCCTCAAACAGATAAGATATCGGTACTTATTGATTATGAAAATATAAATAAACTTGAACATTTGCATAATTTATGGAGCCATAGTGGTAAAATATTACCGATCCTGAAATTTGTGGCCCATGATAATCCTCATGCGGAAAAATATACATCTACTCATATTATTCCATGTTCTGGAAAAGATGCGGTTGATCATTTTATATCAACATTTATTGGTTTTCATTTATCTGTCGCGCATATGAAAACCGTAATTATTTTGACACGAGATGGGTTCGGTGAACATCATTCATTATTTTATAGAGATGTACATAATGGGATTAAACCAAAAGTACATTATTGTACATCAGAACGAGTCTGTGTAAAATTATTAAAGCATCTCGGATGCAAAAAAGAAAATATCATTCCACATTATAAGTTTGATTCAAATTTACCTGTATCATGGGAATATCTCAAAATATACAATAACAGCTATAATATTAACTATAGTTTTAATAGAACAAATGAAATAAAAGCTAAATATCATATGGCCTTATCGGATGGTACAGCCAATATGAAAATATCTAATATTATAGAAACATTAAAAAAACAAGATTACTATTTTATTCGTAATGATTTTCCTTATCATATTAAAGATAATATATTACATTATCTTTTCTGGCATAAGGACAAATATACTATTGGTGAGGCTAAAAAGAATATACTCTCTAATCATGCTAATATAGAGAATCTTATAATTTTTACAAACTCGCGTATAGTACAATCTGTACTAGAACTCTCACACTATCATGTTTTTATTAAAGAAAAAATATAAGAACCAATATTATATGGACTATTATATAATATTAGCCCTATTAGTAATAGGGGCATTAATATTGAGTATGAAAAATACACGCATAATTCAACGAGCTGGTGGCGTAGACGAAGACACTAATATTCACTTACCTATTGTAATAACAGACACTAATACTGAACCGAATTTAAACGATATCTTTGTATTAGCTGATAAACCCTTTATAAATGATGGAACTATTACTAACTGGAAGGTTACTGTTGATACACCAGGAGATATTGTTTTCATAGTTGTGGAAAAAAGTATAAATGGGGTATTTGTAATTAAAGGCACGAATCCTATGACGATACAGAAATCTGGCGACAATATACTGAACGTACCAGTAGCGTTGCAACTTCCATATAAAAAAGGACAGTATATAGGTTTCATATTAGTAGGAAAAACTATAATAACCCCAGTGTTACGATCTTCAATTACAATTAAGTCAACTACAGACAAAAAAGTGGATATAATAGGTACCACATTAAACAATATCATAACAATGAATGAAAAATCATTTATAGTCAATATATCGACCTTGCCGTTAAATGTTGCAACTGAACATTTCGGTAAAAAGGATAATCCAGCTAAATCTGCTGCACATATATTAGAACATTATAATGCTAATCAATTAGGAACACCTCCAAACGGTGTGTATTGGATAAAATCTACTAAAAAAGCAACAGAAACAGAAGTATTTTGTAATTTTACGCTGCGTCCCAATCATGCTTATATGCTAGTTTCTTCTGCAGATAATGGAGTAAATGAAATCAAATTTGATTCCAATTATAGTGCAGGAACATATGATAAATTTGGAAGACCTGGAAACTATCATATGAAATGGAGTAAAATAGATCGTAACGCTATAACAGACAGTGATAACTGCGTAGGTCCAAATATTAAATGGAATAAAAAAGAAAAATACTGTGGTACACATGATGGTAATAGATTGGATTTACAAGATGGTATTAGTCAAGTATTATTAGCAACAGGAAATGGAAAATATTGGATTGCTTTGAAAAGAAAACATATTGATTCAACAAAAATTAGTTATAAGGATGAAAAAAAACCTATAACAAAAATAGTAAAACCCATCGCTATCAGTAAAAACTTTGAAGGTGATTATGAACCAAACAAACATATAACATCTGTTAATACTAGTGACTGTCACCAGTATATAAATATTAATAACATAAGTGTATGTACCGATATATGGGGAGACTCCAACCCTAATGATTTAATGATTAAAAATGGAGGAATTCAACTATTTGTTGGGACAAAAGTTAATACATCGTATAAAAAAGATGGTTATTTATTTTCCCCATCACATCACCCTGCTCCAGGAAAAGCTCTTTCTAAGGCTAGTTACACGGATGCGCAAAAAGTTTGCAGTTCATTTGGTAAAATAGTGTGTTCAAAAAACCAATTAAATGCAGCTAAACAATCCGGCTATGGTAATAGAATATGTGGATGGACAAGTACTCCACATGATAAGTTTAGTATGATTACAAGTAATGCACTTAATGTAGATTTATGGGCAGATGACTTAGAAAATGACAAAATTACAATAAATTGCAAGAGCGCTGACATAAATAATGGTCAGTCTAGTATATATTGCTGTGATCAATTTGAATTTTTAAAGTTTGGGCATTTAGATAAACCATATAGTAATGGTGGTGCATGGATTATTGAGTTTGAACAACTCTTTAAAACATTATATGGTGAAGAAATTCCCAATGGTAGTAAATATATTGTATGGCAAAAGGATGGAAAGGATGGAAAGGATGGAAAGCGTGGACTAGTTGTACACAAGAAAACAAAACATATATATAAAGTCGAGTCTCATAAGGATGGACATAAACCCAAAAATAAAGTAATACATAAGTCTTGTCAAATTCTCGAAAAGGTAAAAAAAATACCTATTGATGCATATGCTACATGGTTGCACAATGCACCGAGATATAAACTTAAACATGGTTCACATGTTACTAAAAATTCAAGAAAGCATGATATTTTACATTATGGTGCTAAAATTAAGTTATGGAATCAATATAGCAAAAAATACATTACTGGTTCTAATAATCCCTATTGGCATCTAACTGATAAAAGACCGGATATGTGGCAAGTGATAGGCCATCACAGCGATACTAATCCGGAATCAATATGGAAAGTACATTCAACTGATAATACAATTAAGAATGGAGAACCAGTTATTAATGGAGATACCGTTAAGTTAATAAACGTACAAACAGGTGCCTCTTTAGCACTTAATGTCAATAGGCATTCACCTAACAGCAATCACAAATTGTTATCATTATATCATAAACATGATGAGGTTAATGACAGTTTATGGACGTTTAATAACCAACAACATAGTAATATTAGTGGTAAACATAGCGGTAAACACAGCGGTAAACATAGCGGTAAACATAGCGGTAAACATAGCGACAAACATAGCGGCAAACATAGCGGTAAACATAATGGTAAACATAATGGTAAACATAATGGTAAACATGGCATAGAAATTGGTAATTATATTGATATTAATAGTAATATTAGAATTAAGCATTTGACAACAGATAATTATATAGAACTAACAGGAAAACATCATAAAACTAAAAAACACAGAGGTACAAAGGTTAATACAGTAGCAGGAAGTCAAAAAATTGATAATACCGGTCTATGGCAAATAAAATTAGTAAAAGATCATCATTACAAAGATAATTGTTCTAAATATCTTACCGATATCAAGAAAGCAAGATATTTCGTTAAAATGCATCATGATAACGACTCAAAACAAAAGGCAATAAAACTATCTAAAAAACTTATAAATGACTTCAATAAACACTGTTATAATATACCCGTAGCAGTATATAATCGGGCTATGAAGAAAAAACAGAAAAATATTAAAACGCATCTAAAACTACTTAGTAACGAAACTGGTCTATCGGATGAGTATAATAATAAACTTGAGTCAGTGCGCAAAGAGTTTGATAAATTACATAATGATGTAAAAAAATATAAATCAGAGCTGGAAGAATTAAGAAGCAAGAAATGCCCTCCAACAAAAAAATGCATAGAAGAATTAAATAGAAAACATACTAGTATTTCTGAACAATGTAAGACATTGGACAATATAGGAACTAATGACGAAATTACAGATGAGCTTATAGAACAGGTAAAATCATTAAAAAAATCAACGATTTCAATCAATGATTTCCCAATAGAATCACATGCCAAATATAACAATTATTTAAAAACAACGGATATTATACAATGTAATAAATAATAGATAATAGATAATAGATAATCATAAAAGACTTTTTATCAAAGTTCTTTGTGTATAATTTAATGTTGTAGAGTTACTCTGGTAGCCATAAATCACTAATTGTTTACCGTTATTTCCATTATGAACTTCTTTATGATGAGTTTCACATAACCCTACTAAATTTACCTTATTATTTTTATGCATAGACACGGTAACATAGTCATTTGCATCAGCTTCAGATTGATACCTAATATGATGAGTATGTTGTGCTGATGTTTGACATTCTTTAATTGCGCATTTATTTATAATCCTATCAGAATTATAATTACTAACCTTTGTTCCTGTATTACTTATATTGGCATGTTTGTCTGAATAATATTTATCTCTTATATTATAGGCTTGATTTAAAACATTCATGGGCAATTTTAAGTGTTTTGCCACTTCCAAACCATATAAACATTTTCCTGAACCAGGCTCCAATGCTCTATCATATATAATTTTATCTGTTTCATCATCATGACTAACTGTTAAATGATACTGTTTTACCGTGTCTATTTCTGTTATCTCTGACATTTGTGATAATTCATGTAAATGAGTCGCAAAAATAAATTTCGCCTTTTTATTAGATAAATGCATAATTGATGCTGATACTAAACTAACGGCTGAAGCTGATTCAGTTCCACGGCATATCTCGTCACCTAATATAATAGTGTTTTTATCAGACCTTGTAAGAATACTATTTAATTCTGTCATTTCTACCGTATATGCAGATAACCCCTTATCAAGATTATCATTACCCAATATACGTGTCATTAATTTCTTAAATGGATAATACCTGAATTTTGTTGCAGCTACATATAATCCAGCTTGCGCCATGATAATTGCTACACCTAAAGACTTCATTGTGCAACTTTTCCCGCTTTGATTTACCCCATATAGTAATATACCATCAGGTTCCCCTACGTTATCAATGTCTTCTCCCAGTGATAAATTTTGTGGTACAAATTGTATATTATGTTCTACTGTTGGATGACGTAATTCTACTACATTAACCCAACTATTGTTATCCATATCTATACTATTGTTATCTATACTATTGTTATCCATACTATTGTTATTTTCAAAGTGTGGTATTTCTGGCTTACAATAATTATATTTGGTAGCATGATATGCCATGCTAATATATAAGTCTATTTGTCCAACTATATTAGATAATTCAGTACATTTTCTCTTATGTACCGTTAAAGTCTTCAACAATTCAAAATACGCTTGTGTACTTTGTTCTTTTAGTGCCTTTACTGTATCTATTTTTAAAATAAATAAATCATCAAGTAAGTTTACAGATATTTTAACATTTGATTTATTACGGGTATCAGAAATAAAATCATCCTTTGTTATTGTATATGATGTTTTATCCACTACAAAACTACACTCTTTAAAATTCGTCATTAATTTTTTGTACTGCGATTTCGTTATAGAAATGCAACAATTATCTTCGCTTTCTCTATATACACAACAATTAGAACCGAATGTAATTATATTTGACAAGTGTTCACATGTTATTTCCTTTATACGTTCATATGTATCCAATTTATCTGATAATTCATCTATCTTAGAATTATATCCTCTATTAAATATCGAACTATGTAAATTCTCTAGAATAGTACACGTTCCTGCTCCATTAATATTCATAATATCTAAATATATTTTGCGATAGGCTTTTATAAATTCAAGACTTGGTTTGCACAATTCTTCATATAAAGGTATTTCACATAATTCAGTTAATATATCATCAATTGCAATATAGCATTGCTCAGTTATATATAACTCAGATGGTGTTAACGTGGTTAATATTACTTTTCTATGTAATCTATCTAAATCTCGTATTTTTTTAAGTTTACATTGAAAGTTGTTCAATGACTTATGATTTTGTAAAGTTTCTATATAATTATATCTTTTATGCAGTTCTTCAGGACATATACTACAATTTAATAGTCTATGACGAAGTAACCTATAACCCATATGTGTATTGATTGATTTTTTTAACATAGAACATATAGAATTTTGCTTTACTTGTTCATAATAACTTTCAATAATATTCAACTGAAACACGCAACTTGTTTCTAATGACATTGTTTTACTATTAGACCAGGGCTGAGGGTATTCCATATGTGTTAACAAGGCCTTATTATGATCAGCACAGAATTTAAGAAGATATACTAAAGCAGTTGCTGCCATCGGATTACGCTGTAGACCAAGTTCGTCCAACGCACTATGCCGTATCTCATAGAATTCAGATAAATATTGTTCTTGAAAAGATATTGTTTCAACTTTAGATGAATCAATATTTGATGACGAAAACCCAGAATAATTCATATGAACTACAGGTTTAATGTTGTTTATTATATCACAGCAATTCAGACTATCTGTGTTATCTATATTAGATAAGGTAAATCCCCATTTGTTTATCTGATCTACGGATATTATTGTTTCTTTGTTTTTAGAACTTTTAACAATAATAATTTCTACTGGACTAAAAGTCTGAAGGAATCGCGTTAGATCATCAATAGCCAAGTTTGGGTCACCTGAATATGAATTGGTTTCATACCAATAGGATTTACCTGTTGTTATATCGATTGCGGTCATACCAAAATATTCATAATATTTTTTACTTTCACGTTCGTACATTGAAGTTACATACACTGCAACTAAATACGGGTCTCTGGCAGATGACATATTTATTGTGGTACCTGGACTTTTTATATATACTACATCGCGTTTACATGGTGTCTTTCCATTAGATTTTGTAGTTTGGTCAACTACAACTACAGTATATCCATAATTTACCAGTCTGTCTGTATTAACATCAACTGATACACAATTAAATCCAGCCATAAGAGGATTATCGCGGTTGTTTTCTAATATAGCAGTCTTGCATCGTGTAAGCTTAATATTCAATAAATCTGCTATCTCTGCAACATTACCAACATGTTCATGTTCATTATCAATACCATATAGTTCATAAAATTTACCAATTTGGTAAAATATGACAATTTTATTACCATATAATTTTTGATATTTGTCAAAGTAATATAAATAATTATCTAATTTATACATAATTAATAATACATCTATACATCAATTTTATACAAATTATCTAAATATTTATATTACTCTTTTATGTTTAAGCTTAGTTACTAATCCACGCGCAGTGTCATTGGGTATTTTTAAATAATTTCTAATAACCTTGATTTGTTCACCTTTCTTTAATTCAGCATATTCTGGATGCGAGTCTACATATAAAATAGCAGCAATAATATATTGTTTAGCTGCCTCGCTACGGGTATGTAATAGATATCCCTTACATATCTTATGTAATCGTCTTGATGGAGCTAATCTAGGACGATCATATGGAATATCAATCGTTCCATGTGGAATTTTCCCTTTTCCCATATTATGCAATTCGGTGATTGCTAACATTGTTTCTTTATCAATTTCCGTATTTTTTTTAGTATCCCATATACGTACTAAAGCTTCTGTTTCTTTTTCTCTTGCTAAATCCTGTAATAATGTATTAAGTTCAGCTTTATCACTAATATTTATTTTTAATGCATTGTGAACTCTGTCACATAAAGTTAAATTATTCATGTTACATTTTCACATGAGATCAATTTTCGCGTACTAGTTTAATCATATAAATGATTGTAAATCATATTAATGATTGTAAATACTAAAAAAATTACATATATATAATATATGTCAGATACATTAGACTCAAAAATTGTATTTCCTAACGGAAAAATTACACAAGTAGTACTTGATGTTACCGATGGATGCTATAATGTAGACGGAAATTCTTGCTTTCCTCGTGTTCTATTTATGGAAAAAAATTAAGGCAAGTGGAATCTAGGACAAAAGAATTGATGTGGTATATAGAGTATCTGCCACCAGCTTTATATCGTCAATTAAAAAATAAGGACAAGGAACTTTATACTGGTCCTTCTAAAGAATCAAAGGAAGAGTATAACAAGTTTTTGACAAATGTATTAAATAGTACTATGCAGCTAAAAGACCAGGTGAAAACTACAACAATGAGTGATGATGGTAAAGTTATAGCACAGTTACATGATAATTCAATTGTTGAATGGGATTCCTTATTAGAGGTATCTATTTTTATACAAAAAACATCAGCTTAGATCCCATTAAATACAGACCACAAATTCTAAATAAAAACATAAGAAACTTCAACACTAAATGAAATGGCTCCGGGATGTAGTCTCATATAATTAGCCCTATCTATTTCAGATATTGAATTCCATAGGTTATGACCAGGGCTAATATAGGGTATCATCAACTTTAAAGTTCTATCATTGTTTGGAATATATCATTAATGATAGGTCAGTATCAATAGCTATTTGTGCTAAAGATTCTCGTTGTTCTATTGTAAGGTATTTATAATTTTTTTACAAAGTCTTGTTCTAATACAGATTTAATAAGTTTCTCTGTTCTAAAGGCGATAGGCACATATTGGATATGTATCAGATGAGCAATTCTATAATATTGTTCACTAGTGGGACTTATGAGATCATGAAAATTTTTCATGATGGCTTCGTCAGATACCATCAATTCTTTTTGTTGCTTTGGCGTTAACAAAGGAAACAGAAATTTAAAATTATCAATGTACCTTGACGGATCTCTGATTAGGGAGCAGATATAATAGATCTTTCCTCATTGCAATATAATACATATTTTGTTCGCTGATCGTCAATATATTCTAACGCACGAACATCTTTACGTAAGGCGAACTTTACTAGACCGCTTGCATGTGCTTTAAATATATGCTTAATATTACGATAATCTGCTATTATAGCATCTTTATGAGGTCTATATCTTAAACTTACAATTGGTTCAGACATTTAATTAAATTGATCTGTAATGTCTATGTATATATGCATCATATACATAATATATTAAATACGTGGTACTCTGAGTACTTGCGGGCGTCTTTTTTAACAGAATACGAATATATCGAACTTATTTCATTATGTGATATTATAACGGAAAAATTAGGGCCTTTGTTAATAGAAAAATGGTCACGTGATGCTGTAAAATCGTTATTACCTACAATAATTCCTTCTGGACCAATTGTTTGTAGACTTAATGAGTTCCATGAAAGGGAACTTAAAGGCGAACAAGGAACAGAACAATGGCTAAATGAACGTTTAAAGTATATTACTGCTAGTATTTCAGCTGCCTGTGCGGGTTTAATGGGTCCTAGTGCTCGTGAAAACAATATACTTGAGAAAGCATCTAATGGTAAATATCGTTCGTTTTTTGGTGGATATTATACAGCACAGGGTAACATCTTTGAAGAAGTTACAAATCTTTATTATGGTTATGTAAATAACGGTAAAATATGGGCATTTAATCTTATACCTAACATCGATCCAGAATATTACTTTCTCGCTGCTTCTACTGATGGAGTAACAAATAGGTTGATAAATATTGAAATAAAAACATTAGTTGGACGACACCCCGATCCAGAAAATGTAAAAAAAGAATATTATCACCAAATGCAACACCAAATGGAATGTTTACAGTTACATGAAACTGACTTTATAGAAGTTAAATATTCAGAACATAGTAACTTTCAACAAGCTTTGATAAATTGCACAGAAAATATATCAAAGATGGGAATTATAATAGAGAGTTGGAATACTTTAAAACAAAAGATGGAATATGAATATTCGAAAATTGGTGATTGTATTAAAACTCTTCAACAATGGGAATGTGATAGAACAGATTCCATAGCAACTCATTCAACAAAATTATATATACGTAGTATTTATTGGACAATGGCTGATTATTTATGCAGACGAATTAAACGGGATCCAATGTGGATTAAGGAGATGGGTCCGAAACTAAAAATGTTTAATGATGAAGTCATTAAACTAAGAAATAATCCTAAAGAATTACAGAAACGGATTGCAGCCAAGGCTTTAAAATCCAGTTCACGGAAAAAAAAATATAAAACTGATTTCGAAGCAATAGAAAAGTGTTTATTATAATTTAATATACAACTGCAAACACAAAATATATTATATATATATTTAATGCAAAAACAAGAACATCTGAAACAAATTCGCCAATATTAAGATCAAATAACCCTATTTTAACCCTTAAACTACAGGTTAAAAATGGTAAAACTGGTTTCACTAATGGAAGAATGATATTTGAGATCAGACTATTAGATAGAGTTTTAATATTTGTTAATAATAGTAAACTTATAAACATTTTAAATACATCATTTTCGGTCGCAAAATCAAGAACCTTTGAAACAGACACTTTGTCGGGTCGTGAGATGAAACGATATACTAGAAAACTCATCAATGTAATAATTACCACCATTCCAAGTATATTAGACAGTTTGGAACCGTTAGTTGTATTGCGTCCACAACTATACATTTCATGAATCCCTGAATTATTTCCAATTGTGGAATCCTTGTTATTTAATGATTTCATATATTCCATATATAATATTAAATTATATTATATTAATTGGGTTTCATACAACTAATTGTTCTCAATATTATTTTACGTGTAAGTCTCTCTTCTTATTTAAATTAGTTTTCACAAAGAATTGATAGTTCTTTTTTTATTGATTATAGTTATTCAACCAAATATTAGACTTGTTTCTTTCTCTGTACTGAAACCATATTGGTTCATCAGTTCCATCATCTCGTCTCTAGTCATAGAGTCCAGATGTTCAGTAGTATTTTCATTATCTGTGAATATACGAGCACCATACAAAAAACTCCTGAGATGGTCATCTGAAAGATCTGGTATTTTCGTTTCAATATCACCTAGAACTAGGTAATCAGGATGAGCTTCGAATCTAAGGTCTTTGTAAGGTTTGAATTTTTTAATTATTCTCTTATTATCCATTTTCATAAAGGATGGATATTTATAGTGTTCTGTGTCGTTATTTCCTGTATGTCCGTACGGATATAAATGCAATGCCATAAAAAATTTACGTCTTCGTCTAAGAGGTGCTTTATGGACTATTTGCCATTCTTTGCCGATGAGTAGATGTGGGTGGATGATAAAGTTGGTCATGGTTAACACTACCACACAAGTCACTTTTTTCGAGGATTTATTTTATATATATATACATAAATGTCTAAACAATGTAGTAGTAAAAGTAAAAATGCTAAATCTATACATCATATATGTAATCCTGAAACAGGTAGATGGGTATTAAAAAGTGGGGCTATAGGAATACAATTACTTAATAAAAAAAGTACTGTTAAATCAGTTAAACCAGTTAAATCAGTTAAACCAGTTAAACCAGTTAAATCAGTTAAATCAGTTAAATCAGTTAAATCAGTTAAACCAGTTAAACCAGTTAGACCTTTGAAAGTCGTTAGACCTTTGAAAGTCATTAGACCGGCTAAATCAAAGTTTAATCCAAGTGTATTAAAAGAGTCACATCTTTTACTAAAACAATATCATGACTTACTTGATGATATATTATCTGGTTCGGTTTTATATGATATTACATCAATAATAGATAATATACCACCTGACAATGTTTATTTAACTATAGACCAGGTTAAAAAAATATATGAAATTGACAATTATGAGATTCATGTTGTTGTACCACAAGACCATCGTAAAATAGAAATATTGACAGATAGGCACAATATGTTTGAAAATAGAGACAATGATCGTTTAACTGGCACTAAAAGAAAAGTTGGATATTTTTATGAATCTAATGGCGAGGCTGTTAGTGGAAGCAGAGGTGACTCTTGGTGGGTTGTCAGTAAAGAATTGAATACTTGGTTACGAACACAAATTTCTGAAATACATAGTATTATGACAAAACCTAAGATATCCGGAATAGTGCCTCCACCAGTATACAATACAATTTTACCTAAACCTACCGTAATTAAATCTAATATTTCTTTAGTAGATAAGTCCAAAATATTAGTAGAGGAATACGATAGTTTATATCTATCTATACTAAACGGTCATGCACAAGGCTATAACGATACAGAACATATATTTGATATGATGCCTCCTAATAAGGTTTATTTAACAATGGACCAAGCAATAAAAATTGCTGAAAATAAAGACACTTTTATGTATGTTGTTATACCACAAGAACATAACGTTATAGAAATATTGTCAAATGAACATGAAATGCTCACTGAACGTGACAACGATGTGCTAATTGGTACAGAAAGACGCGTTGGTTATTTTTATGAATCTAATGGGGAGGCTGTTAGTGGTGGTGGAGCCGACTCGTGGTGGGTTGTCAGCAAAGAATTGAATACTTGGTTACAATCACAAATTGCTAAAGTGAGACGTAGTATAAAATAATATTTATGACATATTCTAATCTATTTACTATTACTTATGATCTACTTCATGTGGATAAGTTTTTCTATCTAACGAACCATAAATTAATAAATAATTTTAGCTATTTACAATCTTTACCTTTATACATATTAATTTAAGAACTGTTTTTATTAATCAAATATAACAGATTAATATTTTAATATATTAATCTGATATAAATTAAATTTATAAATTTAATTAAATTTATAAATTTAATTTAATTATAGTTTATATGAATAAAATGTACGTAGCTGGAATTATTCTTTCAATAGCTGTAATGGCTTTAATGGCTTTTTTTTATCTAAATCGCGGACAAGTTGGGGGAGCTGAACGAAGATATGAAGAAGAAGGGGGACAAACTCTTGGTAAAACAGGAACCTACAATTTCTTAAGGTTTATGACAACAAAATTTGATGACACCGCACTAAAGACTGCTAAAGCACTTATGAAGCGATATCAAAGTTCTCTTAAAATTAATTTAACAAAGCAAAAATTTATTGACTTTCTCAAAAGACGGTTAAAGAACACCCAAAAACGTGCTGTGTATGGTTCATTGATGGGTAGTTTAAAAAATGATAGTTCAGTCACGCCTGTTTATGATGTATTAAATGAGATATATGATTCACGTACTCTCTAAGATGATCCATTTTTTAGTCAACTGGTCTTTTTACCACATATTTCATATAATGCTATTTTAATGTTATATGACATATTTTAATAGATTAAATATTATCAGTCGTATTTCTTATTTATAATTTCTGAAAGTCATTGAGATTCTCCTACTATTACTGTTTACTTGATCCACTCCATGTCGGTGAGTCTTTTGGCAATCACCGCACATTGATATTAATAAACCATGACGTAACGGAATAGATAATTTTATCCCCTTTACTATACTATCGTCTCTTGGTACCATAGAAAATGTTCTTAAATTTATATCATCTTCATTAACAAATTCATTAAAGGTTAATACAGCAATAGTAGAATCTTTAACTAAACCATCTGTCCAATCACTGTGCATTGGTATATAGTCATGATCTTTATAATACCAATTTATTACTACTTGGTTAAAAATAGTATCAGTTTCTTTCTTTACAGCTTCAAAATATGGTTTAAATATATCAGGTAATTCCTCTCCAATCTCATTACGTTGCTCTCCTGAAAACATATAGCTTTTCTTAATAGTACTATCGAACTTGGGAGTATGCATATAACTCTTATGCCATCTATGACATTCTGTGTCAACATGTTGTTCTGTATTTTTATCATAAACCATTACTTTACTTTTACTATTATCGTTATTGATTGGATGTTCATTGAACATCTTATCAAAATTTTGATTAGCATTATTTTGATTAGCATTATTTAGATTAGAGCCATTTTCTGTCCACCTCTGGAACTTGGCTCTACTCTTTCAATATAATCTCTATGATCAGTTGAATCTAATACACGTGTCAAAGAAACAGTAGTAATATTTTTATGCTTTATTTCCTTTGTTGCACACATATAAATCATATCAATAATTGTTTGTAGTTTCTCTGGGTTGTTATTATAGTTTAATTTCTGCAACAACCCATCTGCCCATCCTGAACCTTTTTGACATGGATAGTATATTCCTGCAATGATTATTCTTTTTAGGTACGGAAAATGGGGTTATTTTTAATATATATTCTATTGTTTGTTCTTTAAACATATTAACAAAATATTTAAAACTAGGATTCCATTTAATAAGACTAATTGGTAATATAATTAGTGATGCTAGATGAACCATAGTCAATATTATCAATATCTATAAGCTAATCCGCTCATTCCCTGCATTATACGTAACACATTATAATTAATGGCATAGATTCGACATTGGCATTTAGAGCTTATTAAAGGATTAGAACTTCCTATTCCAGGATAAGATAAGTTAACGTTTTCTGTTCTAGATGTTAATACAGCGGTAGATAATATCAAGCAGGCAGTATTGATACGTGAAAAATTACAGGTACCACTGGGTTGATGTTTTTCAGGTATAAGAGAAAAGCTATATACATTAATACCTGGACTGTCTGGTATGCAAGTATGATGGTCTCTTGGTTGCATCCAATTGAAATATGTTCCCTTTCTTACAGCAAAACGATCGTTTCCGTTTAATTTAAGTTTTGCTCTAATAACAGGGTTCTTAGAGCCAGGTGGTCTTGAACAACTTTGATTTGTAATGTCACGTAAGATTGTATTATCTCTTATTGCCTGTAAGCCTAATTCTGTTAAACTTGTTCCAATAATGGGATAATTATCAGATATTCCTGTATTGGCACTAGTGCTAGAGACCGCATCTACTGGTAACGGTGCTTGAATTGAGGTATAATTTGATGGTTGTCTATCCAATCCAGTTATATATTCAATGGGTTGTACAACCCATATTAATTCTTTAATAGGGTGTTTAAAATTAAGTGATATAGAATCTGTATTAGGTGATGCACGAGAATTTGATGCTGTAATTATCTCTGTATTCCTTTGTACTTGTTCAATCAGATATTCATGAGATGTTTGTGCAAACCTACGACGTTCATCTGTATCCAAATAAATATATTCTATCCATAATTTTGCAGTAAGAGCTATATCTCTTACCTCAATCCCACCGCTTCTTATTAATTCTTCAACCTTTGCAAATTGTACATTAATTTTAACTTCATGATACGATAATGCTATTAACGGCAAGGCTAGGCCATAATTACGACAGAACCAAAATTGTAAAGGAACAAAGATAGTTGTACCTTCTGTATGACTACCTTCTATATCCTTCTGCAATCCAGTAGGACGTCCTAACATATCTACTTCCCCTTGACCTATCATTGTATAATAACCATCTTTATGTTCTGCAGATACTGTTAATTGAGCCCAGATATCAAGCCAATCTCCAAAATGTTGATCTATAAGTTGTCCTCCTATCTCTATACCTACTGTTTTAATCAGATGATGTCCAATATTATCTGTCCATCTTAAAACAGATGTAGAGTCAGCTGATACTAATGTCGGTATTGTAGCAGATATTACAGCATTTGATATTAGATCCCCATTGCGACTTATAACAGCTGATAAATTTCTCCCGAAATCAACTCGACCATTAAATGATTGTTCAATAAGTTCAATAGCAAAATTAGTATGGCGTCGATATATAGTTTTAAAGTATGTTATCATAGGGTTGCCTGTTAGGTAAATGTCCTGAGCACCATAGGCAACTAGTTGCATTATAGCACCAGTCATATAATATCGACAATATGATTTTTCATATTCCTAAACATAGAAGATAATATTATTTATAGTGATTAATATATATGAAGATAAATGACAAACATATTTTTATGTTGATAACCAGCGGTATAGTTTTTTGTATTATAGTGTTTATTTATTTTTATACACAATACCTTGGCAAATCTCAAGGTACGCAAGAATCCCGAGGTACTCAAGAATCCCAAGGTACTCAAGAATCCCAAGGTACTCAAGAATCCCAAGGTACTCAAGAATCCCAAGGTACTCAAGAATCCCAAGGTACTCAAGAATCCCAAAGCGCAGAAGAATCGCCTGCTTTTCACATGTCTGACTACGGTACGTCCTCCTCGTCAGGCGAGGATAATAGATATGACTATAATAATGACTATAATAATAATGATGATGATGATGGTGATGATGATGATGAAGATGATGAAGATGATGAAGATGAAGATGATGAAGATGATGAAGATGATGAAGATGAAGATGATGAAGATGATGAAGATCATGAAGATGATGAAGATGATGAAGATGATGATGGAACAGCAAATGATACCATCGTTACCCTTAAACAAAAATTTAAAATACAGAAACTTAAAAAAATAATACACAGGCTGAAAAACCGTTCTGGAAAAGATAGTACGGTTCCTCCTTCTCCTGAACCCGAGGTAAGCACAAAAGAAAATTTTATAAATTATAACAAACAACATAAGAAAGTTGTATTAATACCTCCTTATTATCTATAAAATGATCATATTTTATTGTTAATGAGCTATTATGCTGTACATAAAGGCCATACAGTTGGTATTTTTACAACTTGGACTGAAACAGAAAAGCATGTAAAAGGATTTCCTGGAACAATATTTAAAAAATTTAACCAAAGAGCTGATGCAGAATATTTTGTAAAGAATGGTAATGTAACAGATAATGTAAAAGATAATGTAAAAGATAATGTAAAAGATAATGTAAAAGGTAATGTAAAAGATAATGTAAAAGATAATGTAACAAAATGCGTGTATGAATACTATAATCATCCCCATTATCAACCGAACAGTGAAACACATAATGTTTATTATGATGGTAGCGCTACCGGAAATGGTAAAAGTAATGCTTATGGAGGATACGGTATATTTATACCAAAGATGAATAATCATGATGAATATATGATATCTAGTAAAATTGAAGGTAAGGCTACCAATAATATAGGTGAACTTAATGGTGCTATAAAAGCATTAGAACTGATACTAGAAATCAATCAAACTGACCAAACATCATCCATTTTATGGGTTATTTATTATGATAGCGAATATTCTGTTAATGTTATTACCGGTAAAAATAGAGCATCCGCGAATCTAGAGTTAGTTAGAAAGGGGAAAAAATTATTAAAAATGTGTATGAAACAACATATTGATATACAATTTAAACATGTGTATTCACATATAAATACAAAGAATCTAAAATCACTTGGAAATGAAGTAGTTGATAAATTGGCTAAAAATGGCAGTAAGAAATAATTTTTTTCTTACTCTCATCGTCCATAATACCATATATTATGGAGCTAATTTCATAAATTGAAATGTTCGTATTTATCTTTAACAGTTCTATAAGTTCATTTAATGGTAATTTTTCTTTTAATGGAATTTGATAAAGATCTTTGTATATTTTTGTACCTATTACACTAAATGTCCGTTCATGAGGGTCATTTATGTTTAACAATATATTAGTTGAAAAACTTAAATCATTTACATATAATGTCACTATATCACATATTTTCCTCCATAGTTTAGTAAAGTTAATTTCCTTAATTTCCTTAATTTTCTTAATTTTCTTAATTTTCTTAATTTTAGGCTTCATCTCATTGAATAGACTATATGATAATTCTTCGGTTAATTCTGCTACACCCTCAACATTAGGTGAAATTGAATATGATGCCAATACATTCGTCAGATTAGTACTAATCTAACAAATGCTTGATGGGTCGACCGTTGTGTCAATTATTTTTTTACCATGTATTTTAATGGACAATCCGAATTTTGTTCATCGCATATCAATCCATAGTGAGATATAATGCTTAATAATTTATTTGTACCTAACACAGTAAGCTTCATTACAATACACTGAATTCTCATTTCAGGATTTTTTGTGTTCAATTTTATTAATACCCGTTTACAATAATTTAAAGAGTTATGAGGAAAAACAGTGCATCTTTATTAAAAATAGACGCACATAGTATTTAAAAAAATTCATTAATTCTATTTTTGTTACTAAGCTACGTATATTTGACAATGTTATATGTGGCTTTTTAATAATATTATTAGAACGGATAATAGACTCTAATGGAACTGGTTTGAATTCCCCTCCTATTTATTTTTGTTATAAAATAAATTGGAAGGGGCTATGTCTTTATGAACATTACGTACACTGTAAACTGATGATAAGATACTATTATTGGTTCTTACAATATTATTTTTATCATATATTGATATGGGGGTGTTCATTAATAGTATTATTCGTCATATAATACAAGTAGTGATTAAAGTGTTTCTATATTATCATACGTCTAATATATAATATTTATATATTAGATATCATAAATGGAGAATATGGAACAAGCATATAAGACTTTGAAGATTTCCTCAGATGTATCAGATGACGAACTAAAAAGAGCATATTATTTTATATGCTCTATTTATCATCCAGATAAAGGAGGGAATAAACAAACATTTGACGCTTATCAAAGAGCTTACAAAACAATAATTAACCATAGAAAAAATGGATGTATAGGAATGGGTAATGTTATAGCTCCTAGCGATTTCACTTCAATGAAAAATCGAAATAATGATATTCCCATATCACATGATAAATATAGGTTTGATCCCAATCAATTTAAACAATCTACAGCAGATGGTACAAGATTCGATAATGATAAATTCAACAATAATTTTACAGAAAATGTACAGTCTACAGAAGATTATACATATGGTGTCGATGACTCTGGATCTCATGAACGAAATAAGGCTATATACGAACAAGAGCATAGTAAAGTAACATCTCAAGCTGAAAATATTAAACCAATGTTTGGAGGTAGCGGATTTAATAATAATACATTTAATAAAGTATTTGAACACATGCAAAAAAAGTATAAAAAAAATACAGGAGAATTAGAAGAATATACCGAACCTAAACCACTCGCTGCTGGAGGAATTATTGAATGTACTGACGTTAATAACCCACAACAATCAGCTAATATTATATCTACTGGTGCAGCGGATTATAATAATGCATATAATATGTCTAGTAATCCGGAACAATATGACAAAAATTTTATGGAAAAAATAAAAAATGCACCGAATATTAAATCTGAGTCTACTATATCATCCGCGGATGTTTCTAAAAGATTAAACGAGTATCATAAGGCAGGTAATAAATTCGAATATAATAAGGAAAAATTGTTGACGGATAAGAATACCATATTATTAGATATCAAAGGACATAACTCAACTAAAGCAGCTGAAGCTTTACGGAAACAACAGATGAATTTATATAATACAAGATCTAAAATATCTGATATGCACGATATGAAGTCAAGATTTATTACACCGTCTAATTCTAATGTACCGATTGATCGTCCCCAATCCACAAACAATTCTTCGTTATCAAATTCTATAGAACAACGAAATTATCATGAAATTTCTGCAATAAAACCTAGATTTAATAGTCAGCATACTCAACATTCTCAACTCGAACGTCCACAATCATCAAACCAATCATCATATAAAAAGAACGTAAATGGATATACTCCATTAATAAGTCAACATACTTATTCCAGTAATATGCAACAATCATATAGAAACCAACCATTGAAACGTCCACAATCTACAAACCAATCATCATACAGAGGAAGAGAAAATGGATATACTCCTATAAGTCCTGCTTTATTGAATCCTATAAAAAGTCACCATACTTATTTACATGATCAATCACAATCATATAGAACCCATCAACTTCAGCGTCCAGAATCAACAAACCAGGCATCATATAACGATAATGAATATACTTATTCGCATAATCAACCGCGAACATATAGAACTCAACATCAATCTCCTGAACAATGGAATAATATTCAACAAAATCCTCAACAACATCAACGAGTAAATAAAAAAACAAACGAATATAGAGAATTAAAAAAATTAAAAAAACAGTTACATGAACAAGCAAAACTAATAAAACAGATTCAACAAAAACAAGGACATAGTGAATGGTAAATATGTAATATGTAATATTAAAATATACGTTAATATAATCTGATTAAATTAACATATATACTATATGCCTGGCGGTCTCATGCAAATAGTTGCTTTTGGAGCACATGACATTTATCTCACTGGTAATCCATTAATAACGTATTTTAAGGCCATTTACCGTAGACATACTAATTTTTCTATGGAATCGATACAAAATACATTCCAAACAACACCTACATTTGGTGGAAAGGTATCGGCAGTAATATCACGTAACGGAGACTTAATGACCAATGCTTATTTACAAGCAGAACTTCCTGATGTTACAGAAAAAGGGTTACATGATTATGGCATCACAACCAATGGTTATGATATGCCACATCGCCGTTATACACGTTGGATAGACAATATAGGTCATTATTTAATAAAAACAGTAGATATAGAAATAGGAGGCCAATTAATTGACAGACATTATAGTGATTGGTTGGAAATATGGGCTCAACTTACAGTACCTGCCAGTCAAATGAAAGGTTATAGGGAAATGATTGGACAAGACCCATATAACATATTTGGTCAAAATACTGGGTTACAAGCTGATATATTCCGTACATCTAGCCTTAATTCCACAACAGAACCATCTATGTTACCTGGATATTCGCGTTCTGAAGCAAATGTTCTTGTAGGTAGAGAAATATATATTCCCTTGCAATTTTGGTTTTGTAGGGATTATGGTATGGCATTACCATTAATAGCACTACAACATCATGAAGTTAAGATTAATGTGGCGTTTCGTGAGGCACATGAACTAATAATGACATATCGTGCTGATTATGCAGAGGTTGGTGGCACATGGGTAACGACAAATATAGCTCATGATGGGTATGTTTCACATTCTGAACTAGATGTGTCTTTATGGATCGATTATGTATATTTAGATACTGATGAAAGGCGTAAATTCGCACAAGTATCACATGAATATCTAATTGATCAGCTTCAAATGCAACAAGATACAGTAATATCTGGTTCTGACACCGATCCTAAATTAAATAATGTGGATCTATATTTTCAACATCCAGTTAAAGAGTTGGTATGGGTATGTAAGGGATTTGATAACGGACGAGAATGGAGTAATTTTACCAATACTCAAGTAAATATAAAACCTCCATTATCTTCTGTAGCTATACCTATTTCTGGTTTTCCGGTACCAGCTCCAGGTCTATCTGGTTTGCCATCAGGGTTACAAAGCGCACCAGACTTTGATATAGATATGTCATACCTTGTAACTCAACTATCTGGTGCTACAATATCAGCTGGTACAGAATTAACTGTAGTAGATACAGATGCATCATTATCAAATAGTACAATATATTTCGTAGTAAATAATACAAGTTTGGTTTTTAGAGCAGGTGACTTAGTAGTAATTGGATTTGGTTCTACTTTATTATCCCTTATAGTATCAGAAACAGATACTAATAATATGCCATCTAAATTCAGAACTGTTGATGCTATCACTAGTAGCTACGCATTGTATACATTTGTATCTATTATAGATCATAGCGGTATGGATTCTACAGTAAATTCTAACGGTATTACTACATTTGATAATCCATCATTATCAAATATTCTTACAAGAACAGACTTATTAAATTTTGCAAGTTATAATAACACAAGACCATACAATCGTAAAGGTATGGCAGGAAACCCTGTCATCCATAGTAAATTGTTAATTAACAATTTCGAACGAATAGAACGCAAAGAAGGCGTTTATTTTAATAGGTATCAATGTCATAGACACCATACAAATATACCAGAGAGCCCGGGTATAAACGTATATTCATTTGCATTAAAACCAGAAGACCATCAACCAAGTGGAACATGTAATTTTAGTAGATTAGACAGATTTAGGTTAATAATATGGTTAGGTAATATTTATGACGGGGGTGCCAATGGCATAGAAAAAACACAAGGACAAGAGATGACTGTATCTGTATATGCTAAATCTTATAATATTCTTAGAATAATGAGTGGAATGGCAGGATTATCATATAATTAAGTTATATGGTCTTTTATAAAAGTCACGAAAATGAGATCTTTATCCTTTTCATCAGTAGAAAGATCGTCATATGCTGTTTCTGCACAAGTATTTCTTCTTGAATCACCCAATTTCTTTTTAGGTTGTACATAAATACTTTTATTATACGATAAGTCATCTCTCCAAAATGTATAATTTTCTACCCATGCATCACGAATTAGTTTTGCCATATCATTATCGTTTCCATTAATATCTAATGTACCATTATCAATGGCATCAAAACATCGTCCCAATGTCATTACTAAATTATCATAGCCAAAACATTGTGCTTTTAGTTTATTAAAATACCAACCATTACGACGACAATTATATTTATGTGCCAACTGTACCCATTCATCTAATTCTTTTCCATAATATTTTTTATTATATTGATATATACCATTAGCTGTTTGCAATGTCATTATAAAATATAATTTTTCAATTTTATTTTTAATAATTATCTACGATATTTTAAACTATAATAAATAATGATTTTTCCAAAGTGACATAATAATTTTTCCAAAATATCATTTTGCGATTGTTATTATAATATCTAAAGTTCTCTAGAGAATTCATTGAGACATATAGGACAATAATGGTAAGTTTTGTTCCCTACATGCTATATACCATTTCATAATACACCGACGATGAAAACATATGTTTTCATATACCTATTTTACTATTGTTTTTTCACAGGATACTAGCTCCTCAAATTATACATTATTTACTACGGTTAAAACTTTAGATATTATAAGTTCTCTAGGAGATTGATTGCGACATATAGGACAATTATGCGGTAAGTTTTGTTCCCGACACTCTGTATACCATTTCATAATACACCGACGATGAAAACTATGTTTACATATTCCAATTTTACCTATTGTTTCTTTTCCAGTCATACCATCTCCACAAATTATACACTCTGTACCATACTCCATCTGCAATTCTTCGCAAATATTTACAGTAATATCTGGTATATTAATTCTTTCTTCTTCTTCTATTATTTGTTCCAACACTTGTCGTTTTTTAATTGTATAAAAATAAAAACACATTACTATACAACTCATAAAGATAAGTAAACACATAATTATTAACAAGAACTGCTCTGGGTTATACATACTTTAATTATAAAATTTATCAATTTTATAATTAACTATTATCTAAAAGAAGATTATTATATTAAAATCTACGTGTTTTATATAGTCTATCACTAAACCCAAATGGACCATAATTACAATTTAATATACGATGATGCAGGTCATGTTTCTGTGAAGTAAACACAGGTAATCCAATATCTATACCACTATGTGATAATACTGAATTAAAAGTAGCAATTGTTATCCATACAGCAATTAAATTTTCGTTTCCTGGTAACAATAAGGGTCCAGCACTAAGAGACCCAAAATTACATATAATATGTTCTAGTGGATGAGCGTACAGAGTTGCTATAGGTATAGGGTACGTCCAGCGGTGATGGATATGGTGAATGGATTTATAAAATAAAGGATAGTGCATAATTCTATGGGACCAATAGAACCATTGGTCTGCTATAAAGGTATAAAATATAAACTTAGTTATAGAGTCAATATAACTACAAGTTATATTATTCATATAATATGGAGCTGACCACATTACTATAGGTACTATGAGTAATTGATTAAGTATAGAATATACATAAGCGTCTTTTATTTTGTTTTGTTGTGGAGGATTTGTAGTCCTTAGGTGCTGCACTAATGTAATATTATTAATATACTTATTATGTAAAAGTATATTTAAAACATAACAAGATATCCAGTAAGTTATAATATGATAAATATAAATATGCATTATTATCATATTATGTCTCATTTTTTATAATATTTATAATAATAATTTATAATTATCATAAATATTGGAACTATTTTTCGGTGTCATTAGAAATATATCCAATATTTATGATAATTGTAAATTATTATATTAGTTTTTTACAACGAATACTCTAATCTTAAAGATAGCTGCTTTTCCTGTCGAGTTAGGAAAAATATCAATAATCATACCAGGTCCCATATATTTAAGTGCTTTATTCTCTCCAGAGAATACCAAAAAGACTTTTTTATCAACGAATGCACATATTAACCCATAGTTGTCAGCCCTATCATAGAAAAGTTCGTTTCCTTTAACTTCAGCTGTCTCATAATAAACAATTCCTTTTTCAGGTTTAATACGATCATCTTGATATTTTATTTTACCGTACATAGTGGATTTAATAGACACTGCACCTGTCCTATTTGCACAAATGCCTTGTTGTTTTCTTATAAATGGCTCACTGTTATGATCAGCTAAACCGGATTCTTTAATCAAGTATTTGTTCCAATCAGCTATAGATTTAATGTGGTCTGTTTTCATAGGCGAATTCGAAGGAGTCAACGAGTTTACATATTCGGCGAATGGTTTATAATTCTTGACCATGTTTTTCTTTATAGGGACATTAATACCAGCAATCTTTGTTAGGACAGACATTAGTCATTTGATCTAGGATCATTTTTAGAGTAAAAATATAGGTTACAAAATTAAATACAAAGCAGTAGTAATATATCATTTATAAAATCCCACTACTATATATTGTTTAATAAACACCTCACTGTCCGTGTATATTTAAAAAAAATGATCTATCATATACAGTATTATGACAATTAAAGGTTATATTGGAGCAATTATTGAACTATTATTATTTGCATTTATATCATATTTGGTACGTTATAAATTCAATAATATGAATCCCGTTATTTATTATTGGTTTAGTTTTAGTACATTAACAGGTATATGGGAATATATATATGTTACTAAATACTACTCCGTTGCCACTTATGCTGACACACTAATTGAATTACGTAAACACGTATGGACAGAAAGTTATCCAATAACTATACTATTACCATGGGAATTTTCTAAAGTGTTTTATGCGGAATATGCTGCATACGCGGATCGTGAATATATGTCCCGTATGGAAGGAGATTATTGGAGTCGATTGATAGAAAGTTCTCACGCTATATTATGTGCATTCTTTTCATTTCTTGCATTATATTTTCATTATAATGGTTATTATAACCATTCAATGGCTGCCGGATGCGTAGGAATGGGACAACAACTAATGAATAGTATACTGTACCTAGGTGAATATTTTTTACAGTGTAGAGATATATATAGTATTAATTATAATTCTACAATGTTTCCTCTAGGTAAAATGATGGAAGATAGATTATTTATGTGGGTTAATCTGTTTTGGTTGATATTACCTACATATTGTATAATATACTATTTAACCCGTTCATATCCTAATTATTCCCTTATAGTTTAGATTATAGTAAACGGAGACACAGGAGTGAAAAATATTCTATTTTTGCTACATTTCTTAATTAAAGAAAACATGGCTCTAAAGTTTTCTATATAATAATCTAAATAATCTTCAAATACCGTGTTATACCCGTGAAGTTTTATGTATGATGGGTGTTGAACCATACTTTGAAGTGATACACATCCGAAATAATCATGATAAATGTAATTTTGACTGATATAATAATATCCTATATTATGGTACATTATCAATCTAGGTGGCCCTAAATTATCTTCACATAAATTCCATTTACGTAACCCTGTACTATGTATTTCCATTATTTGTGGTTTTGAAGCATTATAAAAAGCTACGAAATCGTCATGTTGTGTTTTTATATGTTCTAAGATCTGATAATCCTTATTTAATTCAGTAACTTTAGAGAAACGCCTATCAGGAATATCGGATACATCAGTTATTATGACTGTATTTGGAATGTTCAAAACTAAATAACATTTTATTGTTTCAAAAATAACACATTTTATGATATTTTTATCATATAATACTATTTTATCGATAAAACCATCAGTAAATTTATCATTGAACATTATTAATTAATGAACATTAATTTCAAATGTATATAAATTAAAAATTGATTAATATAAGATTCATAATGGAACTTGTTGTCAGAAAAGAAATGCAAATCGAATGTAGAAAAGCAGGGTACAATGTAATTGAATAAGTTATAAATCATTACTATAAATCATTACTATAAATCATCTTCAATTGACTTCCATTTATCTTTATTTTTTAAATATATCCTTCAAGTCCATTTTTTAGCTCTACAAATCAAATGTTTTTTATTTTATGAATCAACGTAGCCTAGTTAATAGTAAATCATTTAACTTGAGTTTTACATTGTAACAGTAAAATAATATTACTTTGATTGGAATTAGACTTCGGATATTGTATTTTTGTATAGTTTTTTAACAAGCTGTTTTTAGTCTTAGCATCTTTAACTTCTATAATTAGAGAATGTAAAAAACATATTAGCGTAACAATAATAACCTTGATTAAATGGTCATTGATAATCAGGAACACTATTTCTCGCATTGATCTCATCTTTCAAGTAATTTAATTGCATTATCTCCTTTACCGTCTTTCATGGCCTCTAAAGTTTTTTGTTGTAATTCATGATATTTATCAATTATTGCATGCATCTATCTCAAGTAGACAATCTCCACATAATTGAAATTTGCTTTGGGACGATCAGTCGCTACCACATACTCGACAAACACCATCTGTTCCCCCAGAGCCTATTTGTACAATTTTGGTTCTGTAAGAAGGTTGGTTTAGATTTACTTTGATACAATTGAAAAGTGTATTTAGTCCAAATTATATTTATTTTCCTTATTTAATCAATTCGCTTTTTTCACAGAAAATTGAGCACTGTATATTTACAATCAACCAAATGATTTCACTACTTCTCCGATATAAAACACAAAGCTATTATACTGCATTTACATGCGTGCTATTTGATGCAGCTTTCGTTATTTCATACGCAACAAGTTTTTTGCTCTATGTGTTGCAAATTATAGTCTAAATCAACAGGACAAAGATGCTTCGTGGATTGCGATTTCATTTCCTTTAGCAGGATTATTGAATATCTGGCCAAGTCTAATGGTAGAACATACCGTACTGGCACGCGCATTAGTAGTAAATTTCACCATATCTATAGCTTGGTGGCCTGTATACGTTTATTACTCTTATAAGTACAATACGTACGGGTTAAATGTTGTTGGCATAGTTCTCTTAATATGGTACATGTTTGGATATCATACGTATAATACCGTCAAAATGAATTCTAATATTAGAAGCTGTATATACGAAAAGTTTCCTTCACCTTCTGAAGAATGCTGGGAAATGGATAAGACTTGGGTGTGGGGAGGGTACTAGTGTTAGCTATCTCGTCCAATCATGTACTCAAAGCTTCACTGTGCTCATTATTACCTGAGTTGAGAGAGCTCGTAGAGTGTTGGGTCATACCGATGTCACGGTCATAATCAGTCAAATAACCATATGATAACAAATTGCATTTTTATATATTTCTTGTACATCTAATAGATTTTTATGTAAATCATCTATAAATATAAGATTTTTATATTTTTTTTTGTGTTTCATGAGATATTCCTGCAATTTATAGCCTTTGTGTTTACCTGAACAAAATACAATATCCAAATCCTTTTCAAGAGATATAGTATTTAGATGAAATCTAGTTTCATCTGTCAATTCAATGTTTCTTGCAGTTAATATCATAACATGAGAGTGCCCTCCGCTATGTATACAATAATCTATTATATTTCTAAAACCTTCTTTATCTACAGGTATAGGGTCTATATATTTAACATGTTCTGTCCAATCATTTAATGCAAGACGTTCTGCTTTAATTATACATCCATGGTTATCATAGTAATGTTGGAAACGTTCTGACCACCATTCTTTGTGAATACCTTCATAATATCCTATTGTGTCATCAAAATCTAATACATATAGAGTATCTGGTATTAATACAATATCTTTAAAACTACTGACATTTTGAAAGTTCATATACATAATTGCACATATCAATTTAATAAAATTGACGGGAACACAAACAGGAATGACGTCTGCAATTAAAACTTCTGCAATTGAACTTAAACAGTTATTTTTGGAATGGGGGTCTTATCATTTTCAAACAAATTACATGAATTTAACAGAACCATCAGCATATTCCGATATTGAAAGAAATCTATTGATAAACAAAGTTGTAATACCAACTCTATTATTGACAGATGAACATAAAAGAGCTGCAGAATATAGTAACAAACGATTAACCAATTTTTTATATATAATGTCACGAGAAGCAATACAAAGTGAAATTAAATTTAGAAAACAGTTACATAAAGTATTTCCTGATGATTTTGCTAAGAAAGCTTACACGTCTAAGTATCCATTAGCAGCATCAAATGAAAATGCTCAGAGAATATGTAATAATTGTAATATATTACTTGATAATCCAGCATATGTTCGTATATGTCAAGATAAAAAAACTGGAAATATAGATAATACCTGGAAAAAAAAGTGGGACAAGGATATCAATATTATTATAATAAGATTGCATATAAGAGGGGAAAAAATCGGGCATTTATTGGGCGCTGTTATACTTAATAACATTATAGATATATTTGACCCAAATGGCCGGACTACGGTACCATTCTTATTAAAGTCTAATGATGCAGAAAAAATTATAGGGGATATAATAGTAGATCATATAATAGAAATGGGAGGACCTGTTATGACACATAATGCTCCCCTTAATAGAATAAATTTTAACGCTCCAATGCATGGAAAGGGTCAATGTACTTGCTGGACTGTTTTCATGTTAGACTGTTTCCAACAGTCTAAATCCAAAAGTATATACAATATTATACTTTTATGGAAAACAATACCATTACATGTATTTAAATCAATTGTAATGAACTATAGCGCATGGATTTTTAAAAACTTAAAAACATAATTATTTATTACAATCGTCTTCTTCTCCATGATAATAATGAAATCTTTGTCTACGACGATTAACCCACATACATTGTTCGCCCCACCAACTCCATCCTCTATTAACAGCGCCCTGAAGTTCAGGATCGGAATAATGAATATTATTAGTTCTATAGTTAACCCATGTCTCTGTATTATGATCATATCCCCAGCCTTGTTCATGTTGATAAATAGCCCCTGAAGCTAGCGTGAATGTACAGGGTGAGGCACCTGAGGGGAGGCGGTGGTAGCCTGGATAAGATATAATTTTATGAAATATTCGTTTAGATTTATTGTACCATACACGGGCTTCAGAATCATAAATCCATTTATATGGACTCTGTAGCCCATGCCTTCGTTGTAAACCTTTTGATGTTGTAACATAAGTTCTACCGTCCATATCATGTTTAACACCCAAAGGATTTACCCACATTTTATCTTTTTTATCATATTTCCATCTAGGACTTAGTTTATAAGTATTTTTATCAATATCTCTATAAATACATAGACCGTCCCCTTGAAGAGATATTCTAGCCACAGTGTAATCAGGTCTAATAATACCATAGTGTAATCTCAGCCCCCTATCATTGTATTTTTTAATTACTCTTTTTTGATCTTTGACATTTGTTTTTATCCATGTTTTTATCCATGACTCTGGGGCTAACGCACTATAAGGAACTGGACGCACGGGATCCCCTAAATTAAAGAAATACGTTTCATATCCTGTCTTGCCCGGGGTAATATCCTCCCACGTATTTATATTATCTTCTTTCCACTGATCTGGACTGGGCCACCAGTCGTCTGGAGATGTCCCGTCTATTGCATATCGTGAACCTATGTTATTTTTTTGATAGTATATTACTGTTGCTAAATCTGCTGCAGAATTATAACATTTTCTAGCAGAGTTTGCCATACGAGAAGCATTGTAGATCTTAAATGAAAATATACCTTGAGACATATATATTTCCATCATCTTGGCCACCATTGGCATACATAATCCAGCACCTTGTCCTAAATCTGGATGTATTTCAATATAATCAAAATATGCCCATTTAGTAGAGTCTATTTCATTCTTATAGATAGTTGACTTAATATATCCTACTATTTTATTTATGCCAGATAATGGATAGAGGATTTCATCTGACACAAGAATAGCTGTAATTTCATTTCTATCTGGAATCATTATTTGAAATCCTGTACGATTATCAATAAAAGTCCATTTATCTACATCTTTTACATCTTGACTATTTTGCCGTAGTATATTTATACCACATTGCCAGTCAGTTATTTTTATTTTGTTAATCGGTGTAGAGAGACGCGGGTCACTTAACCATAATAATTTATACTCGCTTCCGTTACGAGCATATATATTTGTAGTGTCTATACCGCGACTATCACTCGTATGTAATGGTGCTTCGATATCACATGTACCCGGAGCTGTTGCCATATAATAATATAATTATTAATTTAAATTAAGATCTTAATTAATGCATCTTAATTAATTAATGTATCTTAATTAATTAATATCAATATTTGACCAGGTTGAAAAGGAACAAATTGCAAAAAAATGTACATTATTAATATGTTTTAATAATGGGTTGCCCAGGAGTAAGATTTTTAACCGTGTCTAAACAGTTATGGATAGGATGGTTGGTAAAATTGTCCATTAAGATAAATGTTTTTTCAACCTCTCCCATTGTTTTATAATTTTTTGTCCCTAGAATATTATTTTGCGAATAGAGATAATCAAAACGTGGTCCCCATTTCCGTGCCCCTAATCGTGCCGTAACAGAGCAATTATCGATCATATGCGAAATACCTTTATCGTAGAGATATGGGTTAAGTGAATCCGTGGCCTCTATAATAGATTCATTCACAATCTCCGATGGATTATGTCCATTTTCCATTAAAATATCTATTTGTGCCATCATTGTGCCTATATATACCCCAGCAACTGTTGGCTGAATTGGATGATCGTCCAATTCAGATCTATATTCTTTTTCGATGCGCCACATCGGGGTTGTATCAATATTACCTATAGGATACTGCCTCAGTCGTTTACCAGCAAGAACAACACTATTAATTTCATTGCCCGACTTCACCTCATCGTATATTTCTTGTAACAGCTCTTTGGCTGGGTAGTATGTGTTAGTGTAGGTTGATAAAAATAGTTTTTTATTATCTATATCCATATCAGTATACAGGTTTTTAATTCCATTAGCCTTAATATATCTATTTATAGTCCCCGTAATATTATAAGCGGTCAATTCATACGATTTCTTTTTAGTAACTCCGCTTTCATTTATATTTCTAAATAAATATTCACTCATACCATACAACGCTCCTAACAATATCCCACGTTCCCCAAATATGTCTGATACATATTCATCTCGCATGGTGGTTTCAAAAATGTAGGGTGAACCAATACTCAGTGCCCACGCAATTGCATGGTCTTCCGCCAAACCATTATAATCTTGGTGAACAGTCGCACTCGAATTTATACCACCTCCCTCCAGAAAAGATTTGCGAACAGATGGTCCCATTCCTTTAGGTGCCACCATAACAACATTAATATTATCTGGAAACTTAATCATGTTGTGATCAAAATGTCCTAACAGAAATCCATGCGATAATCCTAAAGTAGAACCTGGTTTCATCTTTTTAAACAATTTTTGATAGATATTTACTTGAGCGTAATCGGATACTAGGCAAATAACCAAATCGGATTTAGCAACGACATCATACATTTCTCCCAATTTATCGTTTTTAAATGTTAGTCCGTTTTTTTTGACATCATTTATAGATGTGGAATTTTCTCGAAGCCCAACCCTTACATCTATATAAGTATCTTTTAAACTGTCTATAATATTGAGGGTTTGTGCTGAAGCTTGTGATCCCCAACCAATAATACCAATAGATTGTATGTCCTTAAAACCTTCTTCAATTTTAGATTTATTTATAATGGAATTTTTTATAATTGTTTCTGTTCGGTTGTTTAGAACTATTTGATTTGTTATAAATGTATTTGTTCCAAATGGTCTCCCTGTTATCGGTTTTTTCATAATAATAGGTCTTTTTAAAATAATATGTCGTATAGTATTCATCATATATTATATAATGAATAATGAAATCAAATTTTAAATCCGGTAACAGTTATGTAAAATTATCTTACGATAATATTTAAATATTTACATTTTTTTCCTTAAGATTTAAAAGTGCATCTATGAACTTTACAAGCTTGTCGTCACTATCCAATATGTTTTTATCCATAAACATATTTATTGCTTTAGATTTATCACCTCCATGACTAATATATGTTGAAAGTGCGTTTAGATCGCTGTAACCCGATGCACTAGGTAACATAGTACCATCGTATAGCTGATATAATCTATTATTTTTATCTATATTTTCATCATAAACTTGAAATAACGCCAAAGTTAATAATATTTCTTTAAGTTTATCTAATCTTTCATCTCGTTTATTATTTACACCAAAGACTGTACCCATATTAAAGATTAATGTCATTAAATCTTTAAATAGTATAATGATTTAAATATTTAAATCATATAACCTAGATGGTTAAACATCTATTTCACAGTATTTAATATCTGCCGGGCTACCCCGGTTTATATTCTGTTGCAATATATGATTTATTACCACATCTGTGTTCATTATATACTCTTTTTGCATTTTCATAATCTTTAAAACATCCAATAATATTTTTCACTATTATACCATATCCATCGTGCACAGAAATATATTCGTTTACAATGTACACATAAGAAGTCATTATAATATTAGTTTTGATATTGTTTTTGCATATCTCGTGCATATTGATTATATTCTGGATGGTCTTCCAATCTCATTATATTTGTTTGTTTTGAATCCATAATACGAGCTATCATTTCAGAATAAATGGGATTAACTTTTAATTGTTGCTTTGTTACTTTCATCAAAAAGGACTGGAACTCAGGTGTATTATGATATTGTTCATCCTTAGCTTTCTTTAATATGGCCGCCATGTTACGATCAGATAATGCTGTTGACTCAATAATATTATTAAATAAAGCTTTGAAATCCGGATCAGACTTGACTCTTTTCTTAAATATTTTCATTAGTTCTAATGTAGATATATTTGATTTGCCTTCTTCAAACATTGCACCACATTTATGACCCTGAACAACAAAATCTTTATAATTACCAGCACCTTCAGCTACATCACCATGTGTCAATACATTAAGTTTTTTTACTAGTTTTATATATTCTGGATTCTGTTGAATATTATCATTAGTAGAATACTGTTTAACTTTATTAAGCATTGATTGATATTCTTCATTATTACTAATATCACCCTTGGATTTAATTATATTATTTATAATTTCCGGCGATAATCCTGAAATTCCATTAAATATATCTTTTGCCATTTGACGTGTATTAGTTAATTGTTGCACAGTCTCTGCGCGTATTGTTTCTAATTCTTGTTTTTGTTTTCTTAAATCCTGTTCAAGTTTTAATAGCTCACCGTTACTATCATTTGAACCTGTCTGAGTCATTCTTTCAATTACTTTATTCATAGTATCCTTAAACATTGGATTGTTACGCAAGGTCTCAAGATCCATATTTTGAGCTAAATTAGCAGCTGCAGCTTCTCGTGCGGTCTTAAGCTCCAATGCCATTCTTTTATATTCTGGATGTTCCTCTAGATTTGCAGTTGCTACAGTTTCTACAGATTGTGCAGTTTCAGCATGTTGATTATTCAGAGCCGCTAGTTTTATTTGTTCTTGTTTGACCGCAATATTTGTATCATTGTTAGGTATAGTATTTTGTAAAGCTGCTAGTTTTTGTTGTGATTCATCACGTAATCTTTTCATTTCTTCTAACGCTTTATTGCTTTCTTCAAGTTGTTTAGCAAATTTAGAGAAATCTGGATTATTTAGTTGTTCGGGTGGTATAATATTATCGGTTAAAGTATATTTATGGAAATCTTGATGAGTTCTGATATCAAAATCATTAACTTTTCTATCTTTGCATGTAAAAGGTGCAGTTGGCAAACATTTCTTACCTTGTTTGGTATCTTTATTTAATGTATATTTAAGTAAATCTGTAGATTTTTTAAGTTTATCATATAATGTAGACGTATGTTCACCATAACATTGTACTAGTTTATCCTTATCACCTTTATCTGCTGCTTCTTTAATACTATTTAACGTTTCATGGACCTTATCCATTTCACCAGATATCGCCATATTAGTCAAACTTATTGCTAGTTCCGATTCTGGGTCAGCAAATAAATCTGCTATACATCCCTGTTCACCCCATATTTTATTAATTTCTCCATGTCTTTTATATTCTGGATGTCTACCCATACGGTTTAACACCTCATCTTTTGTTAATGCAAAGTTATGTATTGTAAAATCCATTATTTTTCCTTTAAATCCTCCTATTTTAATAGAACTTGGTGTATATTCAACATCACTAGGCAATTGAGATGTTGCTGCTAATTTTCCGTTAATATATATAAATTGAACTCTATCTTTTAATATCTGTGCAATATGATACCATAGATTTGGTTTAATATCTACATTTAGATCCTTTATACCAACTGAACTCTCCGTACCCTGTGTTTTAACAGGAGCATATATTCTATTGCTATTAGATGCAAACCACATACCAGGTGCTGAATCTGGATCTTTAATACCTTTCCAAAAAATAACATCTTTCTCTCCTGAGCCCTTGACGTCCCGTTCTGAACGTAACCAAAAACTAACAGATACTTCAGCTTTTATATTAGGCAATGTATGAGCACCGATAGTCTGTTGTGTAGAGGTATCAATAATTCCACGGGTTAACAATAAACTAGTCATATCATGTTGCATTACACTAGACCTCGCTATTTCATTCAGATTAAGGGGATAATTATAGAATCTTAACATATTAACATTAGCATTGACACTAGATGTTTTTTCAACGGTTCCAATAATTAAGGATTTATTACCTATTTTTAAGGCACTTTTTAAAACAGTACTTGTGGATAATTGTCCATTAACATAGATTGATAAAGTTGGAACATTATTAATTAGGTCCCCTCTATACATCATCTTATCAACATACGATGCCTTCCATTCCTGTTTAATAGATTTTTGGAATGGTCCTGGTTCTACCAAACGATAATAGATCATATGTTCGGGATTTACAATATAACAACATGTACCTGGCACACCATTCGGTTTACTTATAAACTCGCCATATAACCATCCGTCTTTTGGTTTTATTTGGGGTTTATACACAACAGATAGATGATTCCATGACGATGATTTAAGAGGAATAGAGGATGTAACTTGACTATTTTTAAGATTATCCGTTAGTTTAATAACTGGAACTCCTTTATATAATTGTATTTGAAAATTTTCTCCCATTGCAAGAATACTCCCTGTTGAATCATTTTCCTTTGGTTTTACAAACATTGTTATAGATACTGCTTTTGAGCGTCCTAAATATGGAACACTATCATGGTGCAATGTCCTTGTATATTCACTATTTAATTCAAGTTCTTTATTTATTAATGTTGCAGATACAGGGGTTTCCAATAATGTACTATAATTGACAGGGGTACCATGAATTATTATACCTGTAATATGCAAAAAGTTTTTACCACGGAGTTGTACTTTAATGTTTCTGGTGGTACGACCAATATTATGCAGTTCGTATACTTTTTGCACATCAGTTAAATTGCGGGTATATGTTGGTTTCCCATTACGATCTGTTAAAATAACGTCAAAATTTTTAATACGTTCCTGACAACAATCACTGCGATTAATAATCTTAATATAGTTAACATTTATATCCTTTGGTAATTCAATGTTTAGCCAGGCATTATTTTCTTTTTGTGTATGATTAAAACTATGGGTATTATTATCAATTGCATTACTTGCATTATGAGAACCGTATTGTGAACTCTGTGTTGCAAACCCTCTTCCAGCCCAATTAAGCTTTTGTCCGGATCCATAATTATCATATATATTAAATATGGTTGTCTCGTCTTTTTTATCTATATGTGTGTATTTTGTGGTATTCTCAACATCACTTATCCAGGTGTTTTTCCAGGTTTGGAAATAAACCGCATCTGCATACAATACAGGTGACCCAGTTTTTCCAGTGATATCTGAACTTGTAACTATTAGCTGTTCTTTATCTGTACGTTTAGTACTACTCAATATATCTTGTGTATCGCTCGGTGATACCCATTCAGTTTGCCAACTTCTAAGGTAAATCTTATCACCGTATTTTACAGGAATTCTGGGACCTGACAACCAGCGTCTATCGTTAGCATTCTCAATTATAAAATGTTCCCATATAGAATTATTTGGAAGTTCTTCAGGATTAGAATGGCGACTTGATCCATCAACATATTTTTTACTGTTCATACGCATAAATTTTCCATTATTACTATAGATAGTAATACTATCTCCATAATATACAGGCCGTGTAACATTGGAACCACCAGATTGTACAGGTACATCATCTACATCATCTACATCATCTACATCATCTACATCATCTAGTACATCATCATCTATAGAACCTTTTGTAAATGTTCTATATGCATAAGATAGTATATTACTTGCGATTATATTAGCAACAATTATAGCCAATCCATATTTCCATGGTACATTATAGTAATATATACATACGGCAGAAATAATAGCCGATATTAAGGTTTCAATAATCATTATACTCTATATGCGAAAATATAATTTATTTATATTCGTTGAATATTATTCTTAAGAATAGATCTGTCATTAACACCGAAAAAAGTGAACATGATAATTTTTTAATGTCAGAAGTCGCTGAAATACCCATTATTACACTACAACCAGTTGGTTACGATATATCAAAGGAAATAAATACAAGCTTAACGCTTAGTAAACGACTAAAAGAAAGCAATGAATGGAATATTCCAGAATATGATGGAGACTATACCAATGATATACATATATTATTTAACCGTATTAGAGATTCTATAGTAGATAAATATAAAGAACATAAAGATAACCTCATCGAATTAAATAATAAAATTACAACACATTTAGAACAAGGCTATAGAAACACACATATTAAATATAAAAAAATATCAGACTTTCCTGGCACAACATATAAATTAAACATAAATGTTCCCTTAAACACGCCTATTATAAACAACTTAATCTCTCTAGCACATTGCAATGACGATGGTTATACTAATATACCATACATACAATTGCAAAAATTTATCTTTATTTATAGAAGCAGATTAGTCAAAGATCTTACAGCTATTCTTAACTCTTTTACCAAAAAGAGTTATGGTTACGTAGAATTTACAAACATAAATTCACAAACAACAAAGTATTACAATAAATGTCACTCTAGACTTTATTCACATAGTCTTACCGAGTGGAGAAATACAACTAACGAACAGTGTTGTGCATGTACACCTACAGTATGCATGTATAAAAAGGAACATACTTTTAGTGTTACATCTTATTCTTGGCCTATGTGTGAAGTTTATCATTGTGGTATAGAGTGCTGCTGTTGTTATAGGTGTATACCTGCAATTCCTAGTACGGATATACCTCCACCTACTTTAACATTGTCAATAACAGTTCACTTAAAACAGATTAAGGGTGCTATAATTAAACCCAGTACAGAAAGCATTGATTTACTGCCATCATATAATGATTGCACTGCTATTGATACTCAACCTACATCTAATATATCATATAATGATTGCACAGCTATTGATACTCAACCTACATCTAATATATCATATAATGATTGCACAGTTATTGATACTCAACCTACATCTAATATATCATATGTTTAATATGTTAAATATCATATGTTAAATATCATATGATAAATTGTGCTTTGTCAATTAAAATTGAATTTACTAGTTACTGTAATGAAAACACTAAATCCATATATATTACATCAACCTTCAAAAGAACAATTATTGATAGTGGATGATATAAATAATAAAAAGAATGTCAAAGTTGATGCCGTGGCAGGCTCAGGAAAAACTACTACTATTATGCATATTGGTCTTAGCAATCCCAAGTCTAAGATATTAGTATTAACGTATAATAAATTGTTGCGCCATGAAACAAAGGCACGTTGTCTGAATTTAAATATATATAATATTGATATTCATACGTATCATAGCGGATGTTCTAAATATTTTGAAACCAGTGGCAGTTTTAATGATATAATTATAAATGTTGGAAATGGCACGGCACCTCAAAGAGAACCAATATTATGTGATATATTAATATTGGATGAAATGCAGGATGTAGATATATGCAAGAGTAATGTGAGTAAGAGATTTATTTCATGTATGAACAATCCACCTTTGCTCATTTTAGGCGATCCATGGCAAAGCATTTATAATTTTGGCTCATCTCCTTCAGACTCACGTTATTTTACGCTAGCAAATCAAATATTCCAAAAAGAATTCATTGATAGAAATTTAAGCACTAGTTATAGAATAACTAATCAAATTGCCAAATTTGTTAATCATGTAATTGGAAGTCCTCGAATTAAGGCCAATAAATTCGGTGAAAAGGTTAAATATATAGTAGGTGATCCATATCGTAGTTGTAAAATTGTATGTAATGAAATTAAGGCTTTTATAAAACAGGGTTTTCGTTCTGAAGATATATTTATTTTATCACATTCAATTAAAAACCGAGGGTCAGGCAGTCCTTTGAACAAGTTAGAAAATATGTTGGTAAAAGAAGGATATCATATTTTTAGGCCTGTTGATGATATGGATGAATTAAATATAGATGAAATTTCCAACAAAGTAGTTATATCTTCTTTTCATCAATCAAAAGGACGAGAACGACCAATAGTAATTTGTTTTGGTTTTGATATGGATTACTTTAAATATTCAGGAAAAGAAAAAGCTATTGAGTCTGGTCATATAAATCCAAGACAATGTCCCAATGAATGGTATGTTGCGATGACAAGAGCAATAGATAAACTAATTATAATAGGAGGCCATAAAGGACCATATTGGATGCACAAAGAACCTCCTAGTTCTTGTGTAGATATATTAGGAGGTACATTTCATGATCCCGGCCCTTACTATAAATCACATACACAAAAAAAAATAAAGATAAATGTCACCGACCTAGTGAAATTCAAGACAAGTGGTCAAGTATTCCGTCAATTGGAATACTTATATCTACCATTATTAACACGAATAAATAAAGGAACAAATGTATCCTTGTCTCAATCTGTATCTGGTATTACAGTTGAAAACGTGTCGGATATTACAGCATTAGCTATCTCTTTTATGTATGAATGTAATAAAAAGGGAACAATAAGAAAAATGGATAATGGAGACGAAGTTAATACAATAGAAAAATATCTTGAATACACTGTAGTTTATGAATCAAATCAAAGTGGTTATATTAACCGAAAAAATCAAATTAAATCTTTTAATTGGTTATCTAATGTTAAAAGAGACTTATTGATGAATAATTATGAACAACATGTTGGGAATGATCCTGATATTTTACTAGAAGAAAGTATTGAAGGAGTTTATCACACACGATTTGGAAAAGTTATTGTTGATGGTCGTATTGATGCTATATCCAATAATTGTATATGGGAATTTAAACTTACATCTACCCTTAAACCTGAACACATTTTACAACTAATTATTTATTGTTCGCTTATGAAACGCGATGATTTTGAATACCGTCTCTTAAATATCCGTACGGGCGAATGTATTCAAATACGTTATGATATACAAGTTATACAGGATATTATGAATTTGCTTTTTGAGATGCATTATAGTTTTAATCATATGGATGATAATGTTTTCTTAAATAATGCAGACAAACCAGTGTACCTAGATACAGGCTTCGATATATTTGACGAGTGTCTACTTTAATAACATATTTGTTAGGTCTTATAGTTGAAATAATCATTAATAATAGTTTTTATTGCTACTTGTGGATTTTTACCTGGTTGATTATCCACAACGTTAATAAATTTATAGTCATTAAGAGCAACCTCTGATACATGGGTCGATATTTTATCATATATATCACGATTTCCATGTGATTCATTTTGTAATGCACATTCATTACGATACGGGGATGTTAGTTTAATAAGTAATCCATCATGTTGCTCGATCCATTTGGCTTCATTAGGAAATCTACAATCAGTGACCAATACTGCTTGTATGGATTTATCTCTCATATATCGTAATTTAATCCAATTTTCAAGTGTTTTGACCCATATATCTTGTCCATGTATGTTCCGTCCACGTTCAGTCCCTTCTAGCTGCAATAATCGTCTCACATCTTCTGATTTACGTCCAGTAATTATTGTTTCTATCGGAATATCACTGGTAGATGAAACATTTATTTTAATATGGTCAGCAAATGCCATTCTACAGACATTTGTAATGTTATATTGATGTAATAATGGGATTACATAATGTTCAATAATATAATCTTTGCCAGTACCGAGTTTTCCAGATACAGCAATAATAAGTGGCATATTATGTGATTTTTTCATTATATATTTAACCATTATACTATTATTAACCATTATCATTTTTTTTAGATAAAATACTATGTTCAATAATAATAATATTGAGCATAGTATAATGGAACCGCATCTTGAAATGTACGTTATCGAAGGATGTCCCTTCTGCAATGCCGCACGTGAATTAGTTAAATCTAATAATATACCCTGTAAATTAATTATTGTGGAACCAAAGGATAAATCTACTGTAAAAAAACAGAATAATATGGCAACATTTCCTCAAATATTTTTAAATAAGGGAAATGTAAAAACTAAAATAGGTGGTTATCAAAATTTAGTAAATAGTCTTTAAGTAATGAATAATTGTTGATACTTTTCATTTAAATATTTAAATATTTATATGTCGCAACAAAAAAATGTAAAGCAACACTTTCCTCTGGGATAAACCAGGGATGTTCATGTCGTAATACAGCAAAACCATGGACTCCACAGAAACATGTTTCTGTGGAGTCCATGGTAAAAAAAGCGCAGCTAAGGTTCCTAAAAAGCGTACAAGGACCACCATTCTTTACATCAGACGACAATCAAGAATATGGGTATGTCTGAAGATCTTGCAGAAGCTATATCAGAGGCTGTACAGCCTGAATGGAATGATGAACAGACAGATACTCGTGAAAATCTAGAGGGTTTTACTTTCCCTAATTTTAATGCGCTTATTGATCATATTATGGAGCTTGATAGGGAGCGTAAAAACCAAGGGTGGGGAGCAGGGAAATTGGTAAGAAATAATGTTATTGCTGCAGTTAAAAGCCAATTACCTCGTAATTTTGTGTATATAAAGTAATAGAATTAGATAATATTTAATTGAATCTTTTATAATATCAAATCTTGATATTAGGTTGTTCCTATATTGATTCAATGCATGAATATGCATTGAATCAATAAGTGCTCTAACAGCACTATCATACGTATACAGTTATTATCCAGCTTAGTAAAAAAATAGATGTAATTTACAAAGGGTCTCTTTGAGTGAAGAGACCAAGTGCATTATAATTGTTTATGCAGAAATTTTATGCACTTTCTTATGCAACTAGGTCTCTGTGTTCAAGCAGTACCAATACATTCAACCCAGTCTCTTAATTACATGTAATTTTGGTTTGCAAATTCAATAGTGTATTATAACCTGTTTTTACTTGATGACAATCAGATGCATGCATATGATAGACAATCATATGCATGCATTATTTGTTTAGATATACTTGGTTTACAAATAATAATCAGAACCTGCATGGAATTAAAACTTAGTTCGCTTGCTATGCATCAAGTATCAATCAGACCTGCATAACCATAATCTTGTTATCTAGTTTATGCATGCAAAAAAACAAACACACATGTAGGATAGCTATGCAAACTTGTTTTTCAAGATCAACCTAAGGCTGCTGTAGAAGAAATTAGAGCAAATGTGTTACAAGTAGTTCGTTTTTATCCATCTATTACACTGTATAGTAATCAATAATAATCAATCTACTTAATAGATTAAGTAGATTGATTTAATGCATAATGTCATATATAAGCTTCATATTAATTTACATTTACAATAAATTATAAGTAAATATGAGTTACATGTGGATAAATCATTGAATATAAAGGACAAATGCAACTTCATCCATGAAATAAACTTTTTTCATTTTCTAAACCTAAAATATTTACCTTTGTTGTTCAAAACCATATATCTTGATCTTTTATATATTTTATAATACATTAATAGTAGATAAATACAATCAATGTCTATATAGAAGACTTAAGCAAAGTCTGTTAATGTCTCTTAAGGTTTATTAGGTATAATCAATTAATGCATTTTTATGAGTTATCAATTAAACTTTAGATGTCGCTTGTGCCTAAGTATTTTGGATAAGCAATTAACGTACTTTACTATATTTAATCATAAATGATTAAATAATCGATATTTCATGTGTTATCGTAGCCAATAAATATTATGATATCCGTTAAGAAGTTGTATCCATTTAATATTTATACAATCTACTTTCAAGTGTAATTAATCGTAAGATTGTTTTTATGCACGAGTCCTTAAAACAATAAATATCGATTTTACGATTGAAAATCGTACGATTAGTTACTTATATCTATTGTCCATAATTAATATATTCTGGATGACACTTGTTATCGTTATATCCGGCTTTAAATTGATTATATGTTCTTATTGTTATCCTGGATAACAAATCAAGGCTCTATATTATTTAGGTTTAAATAATAGATGCTGGATATGATTGACAATTAATCGACTCCATAATAACAATTATATATGCTAATACTGTATAAGAACTAGTTAGGTATAATAAACCTAAAAACAATCATGCAGATTACGAACGATTTACTTATATTTCGTAATTTCGAATGTTTTTTACGATTAAATATGCATTTTTTCTTGGATAGTATGCAGAATATTGATATCGTTTAACAAACATTATGCTGTATTAAATAATAACCAATAAATTGTATTATATGCATATATTAATGAAATCTATCTAAATTTCATTAATATGCATAACAAATATAGTAATGCATATCTATTTATACTGTATAGCCAATTAAGCTCATTAAAAAAATTTACATAAAATTTACAAATAGATATGACGAACCAGGTGTATCAAGAACCTTATAAATTTTATGAATTACTTATAATTTATGATATAATAATTTAATAGTGGATAAACATTCAGAAATATCTATACACTACATTTACTTATTTTTTATAGTCCATAAAAAATAAGTAAATGTACATTATTAAATGAATTATTAAATGAATTATTAAAATATAACAATCAAAGCTGTATTGTTTGTTCAGTGTCCTCATATTATATTGATTGTCAATCCTGTATAGCGTATTATATATGGTTAAATCTATCAACTAATATATAATTATACATATAATTATGTGTTATTTGTATTAGGTGTATTTAACAGATTACATCATTATATCTTATTACTGATACAAGACATACTATAAGTGGTAACAGTAATATTATTATACTGTTACCACTGATAGTATGTCTATATACACCTAAAATATTATACAATTAATACATATACTATACAGCATAGAAGGTCATAAAAATACACGTATAATAAACCATTAACGGATACCCTGTGATAGTTTCTATATAGAAACATCTGGTATTTCTGTATAAATATGTCTTGATAAACATATACGGAATCATAAAAAATAACGTCAACCTATAAAACGATTAGGCTGTATATCGATTATTTAATCGATATCTTCTCTGTTATTTTATACAATCGTTGATTGTATATACGGCATATCACATATAATAATTACATTCGTAAATATTATAAGGTCTCTTAGGTCTCTATGTATTAAACAATTATTTTGGCATTGAACAAGGTCTCTTATAGGAATAATTAACATAATATCATATGGATGATAAATGTATAGTTGTATTAAAAAGGGGTAAAAACAAAGGTAAACAATGTGGTGATGTAAATACTAATTGTAAACATATATTGGAGCCAATGGTTTGTTCCGTATGCAGCTCACAATTTACACGTAGTACAAGTTATTACCGTCATATAAAGACGTGTACTGAAACCAACACTGACGTTCAGTCCAAACTTAAAGTTAAGGTTAAGATGACTATAAAATCATCGAATAGAGAAAATAATATACTTAAAAAATTACAGGAAATAGAACAACAAAATCATAAATTAAAGTCTGATGTAACTAAATTAAAGGAAAGACAACCAGTAAATAATTTTAATATCGCTGTTATAGGTAATAATAATGATCTGTACACCGAATTACTTTCATTAATGGGAGGAAATAGGGAAAATACCATGCATTTTCTTACGGATAGTTGCAGTAAGAATAAATCATCAATTGAGGTATTTCAAAAATTATATTTAGATGGTAAAAGCCCAGATAACTACCCAGTGGCCTGTAGAGATCAATTACATTTCCGATATTTAGATCCGGACAGAAAAGTTGTTGATGACCGATATGGACAAGGGATAGGAAAACTAGTAAGTAATCAGTTAATAAATACATATCTCCTTGCTGCAAATGATATAATGTCTCGTGATAAGTTATCCGTAAATGAACTTAAATTATTACAGGAACGAGCAGCATGTATAAGTACTAAAGCTAACACATTAACTGAACAATTAGCTACCTTAACAAAAAATCCAAATCATCCTTTTTTTAAATGAATAGTTAATACTTTAGTTCAGTTTCAAATTATAATATAAATATAGGATAATATATGAATACGATAATTTTAAATAATGGAAGACATATCTCATTTGTACATGCTATGAAATATTATATAAAGCCAAAAAAATGCTGTAAAAAACTACAGTTAACACCTCAAGAATTCGAAGAGTTAATTGATAAATTATTATCAATGTTAAAGTTACAACAGGGCGAAAATAGTCATATCATTAACATACAACAAGATAATTCACCTGTTAATAGAGAACAATCTCATATACAAGTTAAAGAACAATACGTTCGTCAACAACAAGCTAAAGAACAATACGCTCATCAACAACAAGCTAAAGAACAATACGCTCATCAACAACAAGCTAATGAACAATACGCTCATCAACAACAAGCTAAAGAACAATACGCTCATCAACAACAACACGATCAACCCCAGCACGGGCAATCACATCAATCTGTTCAACAACCATATTCTAATATACCGACTAGTTATACAGATAATACAGTGTCTGAATTTAATTATATGAATCCATATAATAAGCAAATATTACCTGCTTCATATTCTCCAATGGTCAATGAATCTAGAAATCCAAACCAAAGTTTACTCGAACGTAGATTTTTTGGTAGTGGTACCGTTTCACAACCAATAGAACATAACCGACCTATTGAACATTCGCGTCCAAGGGAAGCTGTCGGATCTATGATGGAACCTTCAATATATAAAAATAGTGAAATATGTTCTCGTACATTTGACCCTTTGTTGAGGCAAGATATTCCACCTATAAATATGAATAGACAATCTTATGGATGTCGTAAGAATAAAATGTATTAAAATATGAAATATATTATATAACATATCATATGAAAAAATTAATTGAATATTCTAGAAACCCTAATCAATCAGTATGTTATGAATTTTAGCTTGGATCAGGTAACTGCATGTTCTATAAAAGAGTGCCTAATAGTAAAATAATATAAACATTATTATTTTACTACGGCAAAGGGAATCCGGATCACTTTGACAATGGTTATTTAAACTTGAATAAACGCATTCAATTAAATAATAATCCATATAGGTTATTAGATTAATATAATTAGATTAATATAATTATATATATATATATATATATATATATATGGGTTCTTTGTTTTCTTTTTGTAAAAAAGAAAAAATATCGATATATGAACATATAGATAGACCAAATTTCGATAGTGATGTAATGTGTTTATATGAAGAAATAATTAGTAATAGTAGTAGCGATGATAACGACACTATACGTTTCTCTAAAATGTATAATTATTAAAATGTATAATAATTATAATGGCAGCCTTATTTAAAACAATAGGTAAAAAAATGACGAAAGTGATAGAAGACACCGCTAAAAAAGAAGGTAAAAAAATGACCAAAGCACTCTCAGATACGGTTAAGAATGAAGGTAGACGAATGGTGCGCGAAACAGTTGATAAGGTGGTCAGTCCATTATTACAGGAACCTAGAACTGTTCAGAGACAACAAAGAGTTCAGCGACCTCAATCTGTCCAAAGAGTTCAGCGACCTCAATCTGTCCAGCGACCTCAATCTGTCCAGCGACCTCAATCTGTCCAGCGACCTCAATCTGCCCAAAGAGCTCAGCGACCTCAATCTGTCCAGCGACCTCAATCTGTTCAAAGAGTTCAGAGACCTCAATCTGTGCAGAGACCTCAATCTGTTCAACGACCTCAATCTGTTCAGCGACCTCAATCTGTGCAAAGAGTACAGAGACCTCAATCTGTTCAACGACCTCAATCTGTTCAAAGAGTTCAGAGACCTCAATCTGTTCAGAGACCTCAATCTGTTCAGCGACCTCAATCTGTTCAGCGACCTCAATCTGTTCAAAGAGTTCAGCGACCTCAATCTGTTCAAAGAGTTCAGCGACCTCAATCTGTTCAAAGAGTTCAGCGACCTCAATCTGTTCAAAGAGTTCAGAGACCTCA
>JGI20153J14295_10000121_pt1 | contig 60610 bp, 55 predicted proteins | sample COG_03_FD_14295 | JGI IMG/M metagenome (IMG submission 14295) | reverse complement strand
TTGCCGAGCGCTGTCTAGCTTGCGCTAATTGCACCCAAGCTTGTCCAACCTGCTTTTGCCACACGGTGGTGAATCAGAGCAATCTGGAACTGAGCCAGAGCGAGCACAGTCGGCAATGGGATTCCTGCTTCAGTGACCAACACAGCTATTGCGCCGGTCAGGTAGTGCGCGCCACCACCGAGCAACGTTATCGCCAATGGCTCAGTCATAAGTTTGCCAGCTGGCAACAACAGTTTGGCGAGTTCGGCTGTGTCGGCTGTGGCCGCTGCATCAGTTGCTGTCCGGCGGGCATCGATATCATCGAGGTGCTGAACCGGCTGTGCCACAACAAACCGGAATTAGCGAAGGAGGCAACATGAAAGCCAACCGATTGCAAAGCGATGCTTACCTACCCTGGGTCGCCGATATTATCGATCGCGTCCAGGAGAGCCCAACCGTTTTCACCTGGCGCTTGCGCTTTACCGAGCCCGACATGCAACAACGGTATCGTTTCGAGCCTGGGCAATTCAACATGGTGTACCTGTTTGGCGTGGGTGAGATCCCCATTTCCATCGTCTCCGATCCCGATGATGCCGATTGTTATGCGCATACCATTGCGGTGGTTGGGCGCATTACCCAAGCCATGGCCCGGCTCAGACCCGGCGACCAGGTTGGTATTCGTGGCCCCTTCGGTCAGGGTTGGCCAATGGCTCAAGCCCAAGGTCAAGATGTCGTGGTGATAACCGGCGGACTGGGCTGTGCCCCGGTGACCTCGGTAATCCAATATATACTGCAGCGGCGCGACCGGTTCGGCGCGCTGTCGATTCTACAGGGGGTTAAACGGTCCAGTGAGCTGGTCTATCGCGCCCGCTATTCCGCCTGGGCGGCCGCTCCTGATACCCACGTCCTGCTCGCGGCCGATCAGGCTGGACCGCAGTGGCCCTGGTATACCGGCACCGTGGTCGATCTGCTGAAACAGATCGAGATAAACACTGAGCACACTCTGGTCATGGCCTGTGGCCCGGAAGCAATGTTGCAGGCTGCCATGGACCATCTAATCGACCTCGGCCTGCCCGCGAATCGGCTGTTTCTGAGCATGGAGCGCAATATGCAATGTGGCGTGGGGCACTGTGGCCACTGCCAACTCGGCGGCCAGTTTGTTTGTAAAGATGGTCCCGTCTTTGCCTACCCCCAAGTGCAAGAGCTGATGGCCATCAGCGGATATTAGGAGCCCAACATGCCTATACTTAATCTTCCTGCCAAACCGCGTATCGCGATCCATAAGTTTGCCTCCTGCGATGGCTGCCAACTGGCCTTTTTGAATCTCGGACCGGCCTTGCTCACCCTGGCTGAGCGGGTCGAGATCGTACACTTTGCCGAGGCCGGCCCGGTTGAACCCGAGGCACCGGTCGATATCGCCTTTGTCGAGGGTAGCATCAGCACCGCGCACGATAGCGAACGGATCAAACGGATTCGCGCCGGCTGCACCTACCTGGTCAGTATCGGCGCCTGTGCCACTAGTGGGGGCATTCAAGCGCTCAAGAACGCTGCGGATGTCGCCGCCTGGACTCAGGCAATCTATCCCCACCCCGAGCTGATTGAGAGCCTGCCCCGTTCGGATTCGGTCGACCGCCATGTCAGGGTCGACTTCGAGGTCTGGGGGTGCCCCATCGGCAGTGACCAGATTGTCAGCCTAATCACCGCTTTGCTCCAAGGCGTACCACCGAGCACGTCGAGCGATAGCGTCTGCATGACCTGTAAGCAGCGCGGCCAAAGCTGTATTTTGGTGACTGGCCAGCAGCCCTGTATGGGTCCGGTCACCCGAACCGGCTGCGGTGCGCTATGCCCAGCGCTCGGCCGCGCCTGCTACGGCTGTTTCGGCCCCGCGAACCAGGTCAACTACCGGGCCTTGGCAGACTGTTTTGCCCGCATGGGTCTGACCGCCATGCAAACTGCCGCACGCTTTAACTTCATTAACGGCCAAGCGCGGGCGTTCTCCGAGGCAGCTGGCCAATTGCATGAATCGACCTAAAGCACCGCTGCGAGGAGACCACTATGACGTCAGACATCAGTATTCGGGTACCCATACTCGCGCGCGTTGAGGGCGAGGGCGCATTGGAACTGGACATAGAGCGCGGCCAAATCCATGACCTTAAATTGCGCATCTACGAGCCACCGCGGTTTTTTGAACAACTGCTGGTCGGCCGATCCTATCAGGAGGTCTTGGATGTGGTTGCGCGGATCTGCGGCATCTGCCCGGTGGCCTACCAAATGAGTGCGGCCCAGGCTTTGGAGCAGATCTTCGCCCTGCAGATATCACCCTGGACGCAGGCCATGCGCCGGCTGTTCTATTGCGGTGAGTGGCTCGAAAGCCATGGCCTGCATATTCACCTCTTGGCGGCACCGGACTTCCTCGGTTTTGACAGTGCGCCGGCCATGGCGCAACGCTACCCGGACGAACTGCGCCGGGGTCTGCGGCTGCATGAACTGGGCAATGATCTGGTCAGCCTGTTCGGCGGCAGGGCCGTACATCCGGTCGGGGCCTGTGTCGGCGGCTTTTATCGCGCCCCGGCACAGGCCGATGCCGATGCGTTACTGACCCGGCTGCGCGCGATCGAGCCCGAGGCCGCCGCCTTGGTCGGTTGGACCGCTACCCTGCCGCTAACGGACCTGAGCAATGACTTCGTCAGTGTCGCTCTATCACATCCCGATGAATACGCGATCAACCGGGGTCGACTGCGCTCCAGTGCCGGCTTGGATCTGGCGGTTGCCGACTACAACCGGCACTTCCATGAGAGTCAGGTGGCTCATTCCAGTGCATTGCATTGCCATCTGCAGGGCAAAACCTATCTCACCGGCCCGCTGGCTCGGGTCAATCTAAACTGGGCCCAGCTGCCCGAGGTGGTGCGCGACAATGCCCTGGTCTCGGGCCTAACTTTCCCATCGCGCAATATGTTTCACTCCATTGTGGCCCGGGCGATTGAGATTCATTTTAGCGTCGTCGAAGCAATTCGGCTGCTCTGCGACTATCGACCGACTCAGACACCCAACATGAGTGTGGTGCCGCGCGCCGGTGAAGGCTTTGGCTGCACCGAGGCACCGCGCGGTATTCTCTGGCACCACTATCGCACCGATGCCCAAGGCATTATCGAGTTCGCGCGCATCGTGCCACCGACCAGTCAAAACCAAGCTCGTATCGAAGAGGATCTGCGCAGCAGTCTCATCCAGTTTGGCCTGGACCAACCGGCCGACGCTTTGCGCCTGTTAAGCGAGCAGGTGATTCGCAATTACGACCCCTGTATCTCCTGTGCGACCCACTTTTTAGACCTGCGCCTGAACCGACGAGGATAGATCGAAATGACAACTTATGAACCCAGCCTTGGCTCGACACGGGTCAATATTTTCGCCTTCGGCTCCCCTTTTGGCGATGACTCGATCGGTTGGCGTCTGGCGGAGCGCTTAAACGAGGTGCGACTGCCGAGCGACATCGGCCTCTGCGTCCAACAGCTCGACCGGCCGATTCTCACCTTGACGCAGCGACTGGAGCCCGAGGTACCCACCCTGATCGTCGACGCCATGGTGTCGGGCCAGCAGCCGCTCGGCAGCCTACAGGAATTCACCCTAACCCAATTGCCCGACGCCTTGGCGCAGTTGTCCAGTCATGGTTATGGGCTGTTGGCCAGTTTGCAGTTGGCCAATGCACTGGGACGCCTGCCGGCCATATGCCTGATCCTAGCGATTGAAATCAACCCGCAAAGCAAACCCGCCGGGCCGCTCTGCCAAACCTTGGCTCAACGACTGGCGCCCCTGTCCGAGCAGGTCTTGGCGCGCGCTAGGCAATTGGCGCACGAGCCGAGTAACGCGCTCTGAGCCGATGTTTTTCGTTGCCAAGACGGCTAGTAAAAAAATGGCCGGCCAACGCGCGTCGAACAAGTCTACCTCCATGCTGAAATCGTATACACTGGAAATCAACTCTCTGTTCAGGTGCACGATGCGCAATCTCACATTGAAATGGGTAATGATCATCCTCATCGCGGTTAAGAGTCATCTGGTTTACGCGGCTGACGCTTGTGAGACCCCACCACTTTTGGTCGGTTCTTCCAGTCTGAAGGTGTGGCTCTGGGATGTTTACGATGTTGAATTGAAGACCACCGATGGGGCCTACCAACGGGGCATCTACCCGCTCCAGCTCGAGGTAACTTACAAGCGAGCGTTCAGTAAGAAAGACCTGCTCTCAGAAACCCAGAAGCAATGGCAGCGCTTTGATCTCGATGCCCAGCAGGAGCAGCGTTGGTTACAGGAACTCAATGTCTTCTGGCCGGATATCAGCAAACAGGACCGGCTTCGCTTTCAGATTTGCGCCGATCAGACCAGTCGATTCTTCTATAATGACCGCGCCATTGGCCGGATAGAAGACCCGATGTTTGGTGACTACTTTTCATTGATTTGGTTAGACCTAGACGGTCCCTTCCCTGACATGACCCGGGAACTCATTGCGCAGAATTAGCAAAACGTTGAGCCGTTACTGACCGATTTGCACTGATCCCACTGCGCTCATGCACCGCGCTATGAGTGCGTAACGGGCATGGCCCAGCAGTCTATAAATGGGCTGGTGTGTTGGCCGACACCAAGACACAGGGTTCGTCAAAGGGATTGCGAAAACGGTGCGGTCGACGAGAGTCAAAATAGTAGCCTTGACCGGCGGTCAGCTCAAATACCTGGTCGTCGACAGTTATTTCAATTTTGCCAGAAATCACATACCCGGCCTCTTCGCCATCGTGACTGTAGCCTTCAACGCCGGTATCGGCCAAGCTGGGATAGGTTTCTAACATGAAGCCTAATTGCGGATTGGGAAAATTCTTACCGATCAGCTCCCAACATACACCATTGCTTTGGGTTCTCTGGAACTGAGCCGGCGTATACACCACAGGTAGCTCCGTATTGCCCTGATCGCCGGTATCGAAAAACTCCAGTAAGGTCATCGGCAAGCCCGACAGCACCTTGCGCAGAGAGCTTATGCTCGGGCTGACGCTATTCTTTTCTATCATCGAGATGGTCGAGTTGGTGACACCAGCGCGTTTGGCGAGTTCTCGCTGAGAAAAGCCAGACAATTTTCGGACAGCCTTAAGCCTAGTCCCTACATCTTCCAATGCGCGGTTCCTCGATATTGGGTTGGATACCGCAGTATACAGCTAAAGGAAGGGAATCAAAAATATTGCACAGCTGTTGCCGATTTAACACAGGCACGTTCCAATGCTGGACGACATTCTGTTCAGCAGCTACTCTCCTGAGGCTATGCTTGTCCCCTCTACTCAAGACCCCAGATCCTAAACACAGGTGATTCATGCTTAATCCGCGCACCCACAGTTCCGAACATCCGGATTCCTATTACACCTCGAGTCGCACTTATCACCAGACCTACCCAACGCTGCATGCGTCGATCGAGGCCGATATTTGTGTGATTGGTGGCGGTTTCAGCGGCGTCAACACCGCTCTGGAACTGGTCGAACGCGGGTTTAAGGTGGTTCTACTGGAGGCCTATCGGATCGGTTGGGGCGCCTCCGGACGCAATGGCGGCCAGTTAATTCGTGGCCTAGGGCATAGTGCCGAGCAGTTTCACAACGCCTTAGGCCAAGCGGGCGTGCAGGCCATCGAGCAAATGGGTCTGGAAGCGGTCGACCTGGTCAAGCAGCGCATCGACCAATACAACATCCAATGTGATCTCAAGATGGGCTTTTGCGATCTGGCCCATAAACCCCGCGATATGGCCGATTTAGAGCGCCAGAAGGCCTGGCTCGAGAGTGTTGGCTACAAGCATAAGACCCAGTTCCTCGGGCCCGACCAGATGCATGAGGTGGTCGGCTCAGACAATTACATCGGCGGCTTGATCGACATGGGCAGCGGTCATGTCCACCCGCTCAACCTGGTCTTAGGGGAAGCCGAGGCCGCTGCGACGCTGGGTGTGCAGATTTTTGAACAATCGAAGGTGCTCGACATCGTCTACGGTGAGCGCCAAACCATCCACACCAGCTCCGGCCAGGTTAGCGCAGATCGGCTGGTAATCTGCGGCAATGCCTATGTCGCCGGTCTCGACAGCCACTTGGAAAGCCAGGTATTACCCGCCGGCAGCTATCTGATTGCCACCGAGCCGCTAACCGATGCGCAATGGCAACGGGTACTCCCTCAGGATATGGCGGTCTGTGACCAACGCGTGGCACTCGATTATTACCGCCTCAGTGCCGACCGCCGCCTGCTGTTTGGCGGCCTGTGCAACTATTCCGGACGCGACCCCGCATCGATTCTGGCCGCGCTAAAACCCCATATGGATAAGGTGTTTCCCTATCTGAATGAGGTCAAAATCGACTATCAATGGGGTGGTATGATCGGCATCGGCGCCAATAGAATGCCGCAAATCGGTCGCTTACGGCCTAATGTCTACTATGCCCAAGCCTATGCCGGGCATGGCATCAACGCCACCCATCTGGCCGCTCATGTTATCGCCGAGCATATCGCGCAGGAAAGTGAACGCATCACCCTATTTGAGAAAATACATCACCTGCGCTTTCCGGGCGGCCGCCAATTCCGGGCACCGCTATTGGCCGCGGGCATGCTCTACCACCGGGCCAAGGATCTGTTCTAGCCGACCCGTGAACGTCCTTATGCCGGTCCCACTCATCGATCAAATTCGCTGAGCTATCGGTCAATGCGCCGATTGACAGCGTCGGTGGAACATCGCAGGATGCGCTGGGGTCGATGCGACGAGCCCACCTTTCCCGCCCGAACTAGGAATCTGATACCGATGAAGAGTGAAAAATACCAGCAGGGCATGGTTATGCGCCGTAACGTCTTAGGTGATGAATATGTCGATCGGGCGATTGACGCTGCGACCGATTTTAACCGGCCGTTGCAGGATATGGTGACTGAGAACTGCTGGGGTGAGGTATGGACGCGACCGGCCTTATCGCCGCAGACGCGCAGCCTGATCACCATTGCGACCTTAGCGGCGCTGAAGGCCTCGACCGAACTCAAGGTCCACGTCCGGGGCGCATTACGCAATGGCTGTTCGGAAGCTGAGATTCAGGAAGTCTTGCTCCAATCGACCGTTTATTGCGGTGTTCCGTCTGGCATCGAGGCCTTTCGAGCCGCCAAGGACGCAATCGAGGCGTGGCAGGCCGAGCACCCCGATCAGGCCGGCTAAACCGGCTCCAAAAAACGCCAAATAATTGGCACGGACGGTTATAACCCCACTACAAATTATTACCCGCACTCAGGTGACGCCCATCAAGACAAGGGCTATTCTTGAGGGTCACATCACTGTTGAACCAGGATACTGCCATGGTAGGTCCCATTCATTCCGCCCCCTCGACCCAGCCGCTGCAACAAGCTCGAGTTTCGGTGGATCAATCGCTCAATCGGATCAGCTCGGGACAACGCCTGAATGGTGCCGCAGACGATGCCGCCGGGTTGGCCATCAGTGAAACCTTCAGTGCCCAGACTCGCGGGCAATATCAGGCCATTCGCAATGCCGGGGACGGTATGTCTCAGGCGCAAACCGCCAGCAGTGACCTCAGCAGCTTGGTAGAAGGCACACAGCGGATTCGCGAGCTGGCGGTCCAGTCGGCCAATGGCATTTACAACGATGCCGATCGCGAGCTGATCAATAAAGAAGTCGACTCAATCAAAGCACAGATGAACTCGGTTTTGGAGCAGTCCAACTTTAATGGCAAACCGTTGTTTCGCGGCGGCAGTGACTCGGTTTACCAAATTGGTCCTGATAGTGGCGACACCCTAGTCATCGCCGCCAATAACCTGCAAGATGAGGCCGCCCAACTGGGCTTGGCTGATGTCTCGGTCAATAGCGCCGATCAGGCACAAAATACCATCGCATTGGCCGATGACCTGCTCGATCGCTTTAGCGCAACAGCCGCCGATCTGGGTGCCGTGCAGAACCGATTTTCAGCGCGCATCGACACCCTGAGTCAACAGATTGAAGCCTCCACCGCCAGTGGATCACGCATCACCGATGCCGATGTGGCGAAAGAGAGCACGAACATGGTTCAAAATCAGATACAAGAACGGGTCGGCATTGCCCTTCAGGCTCAGGCCAATCAATCAGCCGGCAACATACTTCAACTGCTGGGCCGCTAAGAGCGGTCCGAACGCGCCCTAAAAGGAACGAACACCCCATGCACCAAATCGTCAAAAAATGGGGTATCGGCTTGCTGCTATCCTGCCTAGCAAGCCTGAGTCTGGCCAATTCGGAATGGGAAAATCGGCTCCTGACTCAACTGGATGAAGCCGCGACCTTAGAGCACCAACGCTTTAGTTTTCAGCAAGTCTCGCAAAGCTCAAAGGCGCGCAATTTCGCCCAATTTGAGCCTCAACAGGACCCACAGTGGCAATTATTGGAAGTCGACAATGAGCCTGCCAGCGCAGAGCAAAACAAAAAATTCCTCAAACGAAGGGACCGCCAACAGGATGAGGAGGACCCGGTAAAGTTTCGCGACATAGTCGCAGTCAATTCGGTTGAGCTCATGAAACAGGAAGACGGCAAGGTCTGGTTGAGTTTTGTGCCGCACGTCGGGGAACTGGCCGATGACAATGCCGATGCCCTGACCGGCTATGCGATCATGTCCTCTCTGGATCAACGGCTGTTAGAATTGCATATCGAGAACGTCGAGACCTTTTCGCCCGCGTTCTCGATCAAAATTTCGATGATGGTTATGTCGTTTCAGTTTATGAGTGTCGACGACCAAACGGTTCCGGCCCAATATGCTTTCAATATGAAGGGCAAGATCGGCGGTATCAAGAAACTCGAAGTTGAGTCTTCGACGGTTTACAGCAACTACCAACGCGCCGATTAGTTCGCCAGACACCCCCGTCTGGTCACTCAAATATAGGGTAACAGCAGCTCATATTCCATGGGTGTGACCTGCTGTTCAAACATCCGCAACTCCGACCATTTACACGACTGATAAACATCGACAAAGTCTTTGCCAAACCACTTGTTCACGCGCGGATCCTTTTCCATATTGCGTAAGGCATCGCGCTGGTTATCGGCCACCGAGGGCTGGTCCTGCTCATAGGCATTACCATCAATCGGCATCGGCGGCTCAATCTTATTCATAATGCCTTCGGTCACCCCAGCCAACAGCACCGCTGTGGCCAGGTAGGGATTGGTGTCGGCACCGCACATCCGATGTTCAATACGAGTAGACTCGATACTGCCTGACGGAATCCGCAGCGCCACGGTGCGATTATCATAACCCCAGGTCTTGGTGGTCGGGGCAAAGGCATCCGGGGCCAGACGGCGAAAACTGTTGATGGTAGGCGCCAGGAAGCCCTGGGTGCTGTCGGCCATATCCAATAGGCCGCCAATCGCATGGCGCATATAAGGATTGGTGGTTGGGTCATCGGCGGCGAAAATATTGACCCCATCTTTCAGTAGGCTCAAGTGCAGGTGCAGACCGCTGCCGGCTTCCTGAATATAGGGTTTGGCCATAAAGGTGGCTTCCATCTTATATTTGGTTGCGACGCTGGCGATCAGCCGTTTGAGCAGCACCGAATGATCGACCGCCTGTAAGATGTCGCTGCCGTAATTCAGGTTCACTTCAAATTGGCCGGGCGCATATTCGGCAATCACCGTATCGGCCGGAATGTTCTGCTGCCGGGCCGTATCGATAACATCGCGGATAAAGAAGTCATACTCGTCCAGGTCGTCCATCGAATACACCTGGTTGGAGCGCATGCGCCGAGAACTGCCCGGTGGTTTGGGCGGCTGCAGATGACCATCGTCATCGCGAATGGCATCGAGCAGATAGAATTCCAGCTCCATGGCAATCCCCACCTCAAAACCCATCTGACTGAACCGCTCGACCGCCTGCACCAGAACTTGGCGTGGGTCGGCAAAGAAGGGGGTGTCGGTATCGTCTTCGAACATGGTACAGAGCACCTGAGCGCGATCACCGAGCTCATGCCAGGGTACGATGCTCAGCGTGCCCGCAATGGGGAAACAGAGTCGATCCCGATCGCCTTGCTCCATCCCCAAGCCGGCGTCCTCGACCGTTGATCCGCTGGCATCAAGCGACATTACCGATCCGGGTAGATAAAACCCCACGGTAAAGACCCGCTCGAGTAACTCTCTTTCAACGCGCTTGCCGCGTAAGACACCGTTCAGGTCGCATATTAGGAGTTCGATCGTGGTTACATCGGGAAAAGCTTCAAGGAAATCGGTCGCTTCTTTAACTGTCATGTAGAGTCATGCCTTGCATACTGGTTGGGGCGTTGTGGACTGCGCTTGGCGCACAATCCTTTTATTTAAGGTTAACGACTAACCTTCTAAGCAAAAAAACTATTCTGGTCCCATCCGCTTTGGTTGCCCGAGCAGCCTATCCCATGGCCATACTTGAACATTGTAGTCTTGGTCTACACTGGACAGAGGGATAGGAATTTTTGCGTCGGACTCCGATAATACTGAGCCATGGATCACCTGAGTCGACAGGTCGCGATCACATTCAGTAGAGGATGAGGGCACGTCAATCAAGAGCAGGGTATTAAGGGCGAGTGATTGATATATTGAACACAATGTAGCCGGTTTCTCGAGCCAATTCAAATCTATTCGGTGGCTTTTTTATTCGCCAGACCGCGCCGACCAATAGGTTGCAAAGCCCGTAATGAAGGCCTTCCAACGCCCTTCAATCGAGACCTTCTGACGCTCCAAATATATCCTGAGCAGTGTTTAAAATATTTTATGCTCGTGTAGACTGGGAATATCGAAAATAAGAGTGAACTTGATGACTAGTGAACAGCTCAAACCGCTGGTCGGGGTAATTTCCGACGTACAACAAATCGGGCCCCACCTATTCCATACCGCCGGCGATAAGTACTTACGAGCCTTAACGCTCGCCGCCAACGTTATCCCGGTCATCATTCCCGCGGTACTCGACGACCAAGCCATCGATCAGTGGCTGGCCCGGCTCGATGGCATCTTTCTAACCGGCGCCTATTCGATGATCGATCCGGCACACTATCAGGAAAGCAAGATCGACAAGCCCTACGACTATGACGCCGCGCGCGATGACAGCGCCTTTCAAATTGTGCGCGCGGTGATGCGCAACAATATCCCGCTTTTAGGAGTGTGCCGAGGCTTGCAGGACATCAATGTGGCCCTCGGCGGTTCGTTACACCAGGCGGTGCAAGAGGTTGCTGGCAAAGCCGACCATCGTGAAAACAAGGCAGATACGCTCGAGCAGCAGTTTGCGCCGCGCCATTCAGTACAACTGAGTAGCCAAGGTCGGCTGAAAGACATCTATGGCTGTGAAACGATGCAGATTAACTCGGTGCATTCCCAGGGTATTAATCGGCTGGCAGATGGGCTAGTCGCAGAAGCCACGGCACCAGACGGCCTCGTCGAGGCCGTGCGGATCGAAGCCATGTCATTTGGTTTTGCTGTACAATGGCATCCAGAATGGCAAGTCACGGAAAACCCCACTCAAAAACAACTATTCGAGGCCTTTGGCGAAGCGTGTCGTACGCGTCAGTCAATCGAAAACAGATGAAAGAGCTTACCAAGTGGTTAGAAACCAATAAGATCACTGAAATAGAATGCATCACACCCGACCAGACCGGCATTGCACGCGGTAAAATCATGCCGACCGATAAGTTTATTGCCGAAAAAGGCATTCGCTTGCCCGAAAGTGTGCTGATGCAAACCACCACTGGGGATTATCCCGATAACGAAATCTACTATCGGCTGCTCGATCCGCAAGATATCGATATGGAATTACGGCCCGATGAGAAGGCCGCCTTTACCGTACCCTGGGCCCAAGAGCCGTCTGCCCAAATTATTCACGACTGTTACGACAGCATGGGCAACCTGATGCCGCTGTCGTCGCGTGCCGTTCTGAAAAATGTATTGAAACTCTATGAAGACAAAGGCTGGTTGGCCATCGTTGCGCCCGAGGTTGAGTTTTATCTCACCAAGCGCTGCACCGATCCGGATATTCCCCTGGAGCCACCGATCGGTCGATCCGGTCGTCAGGAAAGCGGTCGGCAAAGCTTCAGCATCGATGCGGCCAATGAATTCGATCCAATCATTGAGGATATCTATGATTGGTGTGAAGACATGCATTTGGACATCGACACCCTGATTCACGAAGAGGGGGCGGCTCAGTTGGAGTTCAACTTCCGCCATGGCGAGGCGCTCAGGCTGGCCGACCAAGTGTTTATTTTCAAACGCACGGTGCGCGAAGCCGCGCTGAAACACGGCATCGGCGCGACCTTTATGGCCAAGCCAATTTCCGGTGAACCGGGCAGTTCAATGCATATTCACCAATCGTTGACCGATGCGAAATCCGGCGCCAATCTGTTTTCTAATAAGGATGGCTCAGCGTCGAATCTGTTTTATAACTACATTGGCGGCCTGCAAACCTATATTCCGCAGATGATGCCGATTTTCGCCCCCAACGTGAACAGCTATCGTCGGTATTTGCCTGGCGCCAATGGCAATGCACCGGTCAATATCGAATGGGGTGAAGACAACCGCACTGTCGGCTTGCGTGTGCCCAAGGCGAGCCCTGCGGCGCGGCGCGTTGAAAACCGGTTGCCCGGTGCCGACACCAACCCTTACCTGACCCTGGCCGGAAATCTGCTATGCGGGTATCTGGGTATGACGCAAGATCTCAAACCCCGTAAGCCCGTCCAGTACCGCATGGGCGGTGAAGCCGATGAGACCGTGCCTTGGAACCTGGAGGCCGCACTCGATGAGATGGCCTCTTCAGAGGTTATCCGCGACGCCCTAGGTACGAAGTTTGTCGACGGTTTTGTGGCCACCCGATGGGCCGAATACGAGGGTTTCAAACGCGTGATCAGCTCTTGGGAACGGCAGTACTTGCTCGCTACGGTCTAATCCAAACGGAGCTGAGGCTGACTCTCAGCCCCCTTTAAACAATCCACATCGATCAATTTGATCATCGGCAAGCATCTGCTCTTAGGTGCTCGCCGGCAGGTCGCAGCTGGTGAAAGCAACGCTACTGCCTGGGCGCACACCTCAGCCTGCAATTAGCGCAAAATAATTGAAGACGGGGCACCGATTCGCCAGTTATGCTTAGGCATCGGTTCCGCTCTTCACAGCGTACGAACCACTTTGCCTTTTTCGGATTTTAACGATGACGGATACTTTCGACCAATACTCCAGCGGCGACCTCGCCTTCACCCGCCAGTCGCCCTACGGCACAGAAATTGAAGCCATGTATGCCGGCGCTACCAGCTTTTTGCGCCGGCGGTACACCCGTGACCTAACCGATGTCGATGTCGCGGTGATCGGCGTGCCCTATGACCTGGCCACCTCGAACCGACCCGGTGCCCGGCTCGGGCCTCGGGCGGTGCGGGCAGCCTCGACCCAGCTGAGCTGGGCCCGGCCTTGGCCCTGGACCGCCGACCCGTTCAATACCTTAAATGTAATCGACTTTGGTGACTGTGTGTTCGACCCCGGCTCGCCCCATACGGTGGTCGACCAGATCGCACAATGGTATCAGCCGATCATTGCGGCTGGGGTTACGCCGCTGTCGATCGGCGGTGACCATTTCATCACCTACCCGATCTTAAAAGCGCTGGCGGACAAGCATGGTCCCATCTCCTTGATTCATTTCGATGCCCACAGCGATACCTGGCCGGACCGCAAGGGGCGCATCGATCACGGCACCATGTTCTACCACGCCGCCAAAGAAGGCATAGTCGACCCGCACAGTTCCGTGCAACTGGGCATGCGCACGATCAATGATTCCAACCTCGGTTACACCGTTCTGGATGCGCTTTGGCTGCACGAACAGGGCGTCGACAAGGCTTTAGCGATTATCAAACAGACGGTCGGGGATCGGCCCTGTTACATAACCTTCGACGTCGATTTTCTCGACCCCAGCTGTGCGCCCGGCACCGGCACGCCAGTCTGTGGTGGCTTCGACACGATCACCGGCATCCGACTGTTGCATGGTCTCACCGGCCTGAATCTGATTGGCTGTGATGTGGTCGAGGTGGCCCCGCCCTATGATCATGCCGAGATCACCGCCCTGGCTGCGGCGACCATGGCGACCAATATGATCTGCCTCTTGGCCGATGTCCTCAAGAAGCCGGAAGCCCCGGCCGATTGACGCGCACAATCGTCAGCCATTAAAAAAGGGCCCCTCGGGGCCCTTTTTTTTGACCAACTTTTAGGGCTCCGGTGCCCTGTTAAGCAACACGCCGTTTGGCTTCTTGGCTGGCCAAGTATTCATCATAGGTGCCCTGGAAGTTAATCACTTCCCGATCGGTTATTTCAATCACTCGAGTCGCCAAAGAGGAGACGAACGCGCGGTCATGGCTGACGAAGATCAGGGTGCCATCGAATTCCTTCAAGGCAACGTTGAGCGCTTCAATAGCTTCGATGTCCAAGTGGTTGGTTGGCTCATCCATGATCAGGACGTTGATGTCCATCATCATCAATTTACCAAAGAGCAGACGGTTTTTCTCACCACCGGAGCAGACCTTGGCTTTTTTATTGAAGTCATCGGCGGTAAACAGCAGACGACCGAGCATGCCGCGAATCATCAGATCATCGTGCTTGGGCGTACGCCATTGCGACATCCAGTCAAACAGGGTTAGGTCACAGTTGAAGTCTTCGGTGCTGTCCTGCGGGCAATAACCGATGGTGGCGTTTTCGGCCCATTTGACCACGCCGCCGTTGGCCTGCAGATCGCCGATCAGGCAACGCAAGAAGGTCGTCTTACCGGCGCCGTTTTCGCCGATCACCGCCAGCTTAGCGCCGGCTTCCAAAATAAGGTTGCCGTTGTCAAACAGCGATGACTGGTCGAAGCCATGACTCAAGTCTTCCAGCACCAGCGCCTGACGATAGAGCTTCTTGTCTTGCTTCAGGCTGATGCTCGGCGTCGCACGGCTGGAGGATTTCACCTCGTCGAGCTTGATCTTGTCCATCTTCTTGGCGCGCGAACTGGCCTGTTTGGCCTTGGAGGCGTTCGCCGAGAAGCGATTGACAAAGCTTTGTAACTCGTCGATCTCAGCGCTTTTCTTAGCATTTTCGGTTAACAGCTGCTCTTGAATCAGCGACGATGCCGCGGTGTAGGCTTCGTAGTTACCCGGATAGACGCGCAATTCGCCATAATCGATATCGGCCATATGGGTACAGACCGAGTTCAAAAAGTGTCGATCGTGCGAAATAATGATCATGGTGCATTTGCGCTGATTGAGGACATCGGCCAACCAGTTAATAGTATGGATGTCCAAGTTGTTGGTCGGTTCGTCGAGCAACAGGATATCCGGATTGGCAAACAGGGCCTGAGCCAATAACACCCGGAGCTTCCAACCCGGTGCTACCTGCTTCATCAAACCAAAGTGGAACGACTCATCGATACCGGCCTGCAACAGAATTTCGCCGGCACGGCTCTCGGCGGTGTAGCCATCCATTTCGGCAAATTCAATTTCCAATTCGGCCACAGCCATACCATCGGCCTCGGTCATATCGGGCTTGGCGTAAATTCGATCGCGCGCCTGCTTCACTTTCCACAGGCCGACGTCGCCCATGATAACCGCATCGACAACCGAGTACTCTTCGAAAGCAAACTGATCCTGGCTCAAATTACCGATGCGATCGCCTGGGGTGATCGACACATTACCCGAGGTCGGCGTCAGCTCGCCGCTGAGGATTTTCATAAAGGTAGACTTACCGCAACCGTTCGCTCCAATTAAGCCATACCGATGACCGTGTCCAAATTTGGCGGAAATGTTTTCAAAAAGTGGCTCGGCGCCGAACTGCATGGTGATGTTTGCGGTAGATATCACTGAATTTATCCTGGGAAGAGGCAAATTGGGCCGCGTCGGCTTAAGCCGACGCAAGGGGCGGCGACTATAAAGAAAGGTGCGCCCAATGTCGATAGGGGTTGGTTATAAAATAGACAAAAATCCACCTTAGGCTAGGCTGGATAGGCCTGATAGAACGTCTCGCGAAAAAGAGCCTAAGCCTAGAGGCCGAACTTATCGCGCAAGCCATAATAGAGCGCGCCGAGCGCAGTATAGGGCGTGCGCAGCAAGCGACCCCCGGGGAACGGAAAATGTTTCAATTTGGCGAAGGCATCGAAGCGTTGCGGATGCCCCTGGATCGCCTCGCACACCAATCGACCGGCCAGGTGCGTCGTCGTCACACCGTGACCGCTGTAGCCTTGCGCATAGAGGATGGTGTCGGTCAGACGGCCAAACTGCGGCAGCCGACTCATGGTCAAGAGGAAGTCGCCACCCCAGGCGTAATCAAACTTAACGCCTTTTAACTGGGGGAAGGTTGTTTCCATCTGACGGCGCATAAAGGTTTCGATCGAGGCCGGGTCGCCGCCGCCGTAAGTCACGCCACCGCCGTACAACAGACGGTTGTCACCGGTCACCCGATAATAGTCGAGCTTGTAGTTACAGTCTTCGACACAGTATTGGTTGGGCAGCAGGGATCGGGCGACGTCTGGATCGAGCACCTCAGTCGCGACGATCTGCGTACCGCAGGGCATCGATTTGGCGGCCAATTCGGGCACCAGTTGATCCATGTAGGCATTACCAGCCAACAAAACATAGTTGGCCGTGACCTGACCCTGGGCGGTTTTCACCACGGGCCGAGTACTGCGCTCGATCTCGATGACCTTGGAGTCCTCAAAGACTTGCCCGCCCAGCCCTTCAAATGCGGCCACCTCACCCAAGAGCAGGTTGAGCGGTTGAACATGGCCACCGGTCGGGTCGAATAGTCCGCCAACATAGGCATCGGAAGCGATTTCGGCGCGGATTGCGGCCCGGTCGAGCAAGGTCAATCCGCTGTGTCCGTGACGTTCCCAGAGCGCCTTTTGGTCTTGCAGCGCGTGCATCTGCTTGGGATTCAAGGCGGCATAGATACCGCCCGGCTTAAAGTCACATTGAATATCGTATTGGCTTATTCGTTCACGAATAATGCGACCGCCTTCGAAGGCCATGGCGCCAAGCATTTGGGCCAATTCTGGACCATAATTTTTTTCGATCACGTCGAGGTCGCGGCTGTAGCTGTTGACCAGCTGACCACCATTGCGCCCGCTGGCACCGAAACCGATGCGCGCCGCTTCTAGCACGACTACCTTGTAACCGGCCTCTGCCAGATGCAGGGCACTGGAGATACCGGTAAAGCCCGCACCGACGATACACACATCCGCGTCGATCGAGTCACTGAGAATCGCTCGTTCCTGCGTATCGTTTCGGGTAGCCGCGTAATAGGAACCGGTATGGGGCGTGCGTTGGGTCATCGTTAGGCCTCGTCGTGACATAGACTGTTATGTGCTGGAACGGCCCATGGCCTAGATCGGCTGGGCCGTGATAAATATCGGCGGGTATCTTAGCATCGGCCAGGCTAAAGACATTCTATATATCTTTCTGCACCTAACCCATAAGGCCGTTGCGACGCAGGCATAACAGCATCCAGCTTGCGCCAGTCTGGTTTAATAGAGCGTTTTAACGGCCGCGCGTAAGGCACCAATAAGCTCATCGATATGCTCCTTAGAGAGGATCAGTGGCGGAGACACCGCAATGGTATCGCCGGTGCAGCGCACCAAGGCATTGCCCTGCCAAAAGCAGTGCTCAAATACCTGGTAACCGCGCGCGCCGAACTGCGCGCCGGGCTTAAATTCAAGCGCACCCACCAGGCCGAAGTTGCGGATATCCTTCAACACATCAAACTCGGCCAAACTGTGCAGCTGGGCCTGGAAATAATCGCCCAGTTCATAGGCCTTATTAAACAGACCCTCTGCTGCGTAGATATCGAGGGTTGCTAGACCCGCCGCCGCAGCGACCGGGTGACCGGAATAGGTATAGCCATGAAACAGTTCGATGATCTGTTCCGGACCCTGCATAAAGGCCTGGTGCATAAAGTCGGCAACAAAGACCGCACCCATCGGGATGGCACCGTTGGTTAAGCCCTTGGCTGAGGTAATAATATCGGGGGTAACGCCAAAGCGGGTTGCCGCAAAGGCATCGCCGATTCGGCCATAACCGGTAATCACTTCGTCAAAGATCAACACGATACCGTGCTGCTGGGTGATCGCGCGCAGACGCTCTAAATAGCCGACCGGCGGCATCCAGACCCCACCGGAACCGACGATCGGTTCGACGATCACCGCCGCGATCGTTTCGCCGCCATGTAAGGCGATCATACCCTCTAATTCATCCGCTAGGTCGGCACCGTGCAAGGGCAAACCCTGAGTGAATTCACTGCCGGCGGTCCAGGCGTGTTTAAGGTGATCGACACCGGCCAACAGGGGCCCGAACGAACGTCTATTATTCACTAGTCCGCCGACCGAGATACCACCAAAACCGGTGCCGTGATAACCCTTTTCTCGTCCGATCAAGCGCGTACGACCGCTGTCCCCTTTTGCCTTGTGATAGGCCAAGGCGATTTTCAGCGCCGTATCGACCGCTTCGGAGCCTGAATTGGTAAAAAACACATGGTCCAGCCCGGGTGGACTCATATCCACCAGCCGATTGGCCAACTCAAAGGCGAGCGGATGACCCATCTGAAAGGTGGGTGCGAAGTCGAGCTGGTCAATCTGTCGACTCACTGCGGCAGAGATCTCGCTGCGGCCGTGCCCGGCGTTGCTGCACCAGAGGCCAGCCGTACCATCAAGAATCTGTCGGCCATCATCGGACTGGTAATACATGCCCTTGGCCGAGACCATCATACGTGGCTTGCTTTTAAATTGACGATTAGCGCTAAAGGGCATCCAAAAAGCATCGAGACTGGACCGGGGAGACTGGGACATAAGGACAACCTTAGTGTTTAATATATTGAACAGATATGGCCGATTTTATGTCAATAATAAAAAACATCAAGCCAAAAGTCGGCCTTTATGTAAAATATCTCTGACAGACTCTCAATCCCCGATCAACCATGCCAGCAGCTGCGAAGAGCAAACTTTATTGTCTGCACTGTATTGAATTTAATGACCCTTTTGCAGTATGTTGCAGCCTACTCAATCGTTGCGAATATTGGAGCACCCGTTTATGGCAAATGTCCAGAATCTCGAATTTTGGCAAGCTTCAGCCAACAACTTGGTGGCGGAAGGTCGCGCCTTTATTAATGGCCAGTATGTCGATGCCGTCGACGGGGGCACCTTTGCCTGCGTCTCACCGATCGATCAACGCATCCTTTGCCAGGTGGCCTCTTGCACAGAGGCTGATGCCGATTTAGCCGTTGCCGCAGCACGGGCTGCCTTTGAGTCTGGCGTCTGGTCGGGCTTGGCACCGGCCGCGCGAAAAACAATCCTGTTACGGTTCGCCGACCTGATCGATGCTAACGCCGACGAACTGGCTCTGCTCGAAACGCTCGACATGGGCAAGCCTATCGGTGATTCCCGCACCGTCGACATCAATGGCACGGTGCGCGCGCTGCGTTGGACCGCCGAAGCGGTCGATAAGATTTATGACGAAATTGCACCCACCGGTCCCAGTGAGGTAGGCATGGTCACCCGAGAAGCTGTCGGTGTCGTCGCCGCAATCGTGCCGTGGAACTTCCCCATGATCATGGCAGCTTGGAAATTCTCCCCGGCCCTGGCCATGGGCAACAGCTTTATTCTGAAACCCTCGGAAAAATCACCCCTGACCGCGCTTCGGCTCGCGGCCCTGGCTCAGCAAGCCGGCATTCCCGATGGCGTCTTTAACGTCCTACCCGGTTACGGCCATACCGCCGGCAAGGCCTTGGCGCTGCATATGGACGTCGATACGTTGGTGTTTACCGGCTCCACCGCCATTGCCAAACAACTGATGATATACGCTGGCGAATCCAACCTTAAGCGGGTCTGGACTGAGGCCGGTGGCAAGTCAGCCAATGTGGTTTTTGCCGATGCGCCGGATCTCGATGCCGCAGCCATCGCCGCAGCCGCCGCGATCTGCTACAACGCCGGCGAAGTCTGCACCGCCGGTTCGAGATTACTGGTCGAGGCGAGCATTGCCGATGCCTTTATGGCCAAGGTACGTGCCGCCGTTACGGGCTGGCAACCGGGCAACCCGCTCGATCCATCTACCAATGTCGGCGCCATCGTTGATCAACCGCAACTGGCGCGAGTCATGCAGTATATTGCACAAGGCAGCAAGCAAGGTGCTCGTTTGACGATGGGCGGCCAGCAAGTAAGCCCAGTCGGCGGCGGCCTGTTTGTGCAACCAACGGTCTTCGAAGACGTCACCAACGGTATGGTAATTGCCCAAGAAGAAATTTTTGGTCCGGTCTTGGCCGTGATCCGTTTCCATGATGAAGCCGAGGCCCTGCGCATCGCTAATGATTCCATCTATGGCCTAGCGGCCAGCGTCTGGACCGGCAACTTGGGCCGAGCCCATCGCTTTGCCCGTGGTTTGCGCGCCGGGTCGGTTTGGGTCAACCAATACGATGGTGGTGATATGACCGCACCCTTCGGCGGCTATAAGCAGAGCGGCAATGGCCGGGATAAGTCACTCCATGCTTTCGATAAGTACAGCGAACTAAAGGCCACCTGGATCAAGCTGTAAGCGCGGGTCTGCAGCGCCAAAGGTGGTTAAGCTAAGGTGATCCGAAACGCCGATCCGGCATAAAAAAAAGCGCCGAATGGCGCTTTTTTCAATGTCACCCAGGTCGCTATTGCCTGCTAAAAGGACCCGTTGGTCTCGGTCACGCTGCCATCGCTGCCGGTCGTCGCGGTATTGTTGCCACCGACTTGCCATTGCACCACGGCCAGGCTCTGCTCATCGGCCTTAACGCACTTCCATTCGAAGTCGGTTCCCGCCGGCAGATTTTCTACCGTCGCGCTCCAGCTTGGGTAGTTGGCCGGCACCAGTTTTAGCTCGCTCTTGATCGTCCAGTTCCCCAAGGCCGGATGATTACCGGCGATATAGACGCTGGTGCCAAAGTCGGTGTAACCGTTATCGCAACGCAATGACAGGGCTGCTGAGTTGGGCATCGACTCAACCGATTCCAGGCTGTAGGCCAGGCTTTGGTCATCGAGGCGAATGGTGTAGCTGCCCGCGCCGGCATCGAGCGGAATGTCGCCGCCGCCCAGCTCGGCAATTCGGTCGCCGTTGGTGTCGCCATAGTTCTCGCTCCAGTCACCGAAGCGGTCGAACTTAAAGCGCAAGTTGGCGCCAGCAACGGCCGTCACGTTGGCCTGCCAAACACAGCTGTTCGGGTTCCATATCATGGCCGTATTACCCCAATCATTAAAACTGCCGCGCACATTTAAACCGTTAAATTGCGCGACACAGCCGGGCAAGTTGACCGAATCCGAGTAGATGGCACGGGTTTGCGCGGCATTGCCGTTCAACACCGGCCAGCTTTGGGAGGCTTGCGCGCTGGCGCTATGGGAGTCAAGATGCCAGACATAGAGAAAGCCATCCATTGAGTGCGCAACGGCTTCGGCCTGACCGTCTTGGTCCAGATCGCCGATCGCCACGCCACCGGAGATGGGCACAACCTGTTTGGGCCAGTTCTCCAGCAAGTTGCCATCCAGCGACCGAGCTTGCAAGGAATTCTCGGCGTTCATGCCGCCATAGAACAAGCCCTGACCGTCGATGGAATCCATATCGGTGGTGCGGGCCGTAAAGTCCAAGCCGCCATTGCGCTTTAGAATAAAGATCGGCTGACGCAGCGAGCCATCGCTGTTTAGTATCATGGTTTCTTCGGAAGAGGATAGGATCAATTCCAAGTCACCGCTGTTGTCGATGTCGGAAACAATCAAGTCGGTAGCCCGGATCCCGAAGTCACCGCCATAGGGCGAGGTGGAGGAGTCAATGGCGACCGGCCAACCCGACTTGATTGCACCACCCATACTGTAGGCGTAGAGATTATTGCCAACATGGACAAGATACTCAACTTCACCATCCTGATCCAAATCGACGACAATCGGCGACCGCACATCGTTCAGTACCGAAGTCGCAAAGTTGATTCGGCCTAATTCAACACCATTGGCACTGAACACCCGGGCATGCACACCGCTGTCTATATTGGGCCAAATTGCGATGACATCGAGCAGGCCATCATAATTCCAGTCGGCAACCACCAGTTGGCGCAGGGCTCCGGTTCCGCCCGCATTGGCATACAATTGCGAAAGGTTGGCAAAGAACACCTCTTTCGGCCAACCCTGAGTGATGGCGCCGTCTGGACCGATCACCATTACCTTCCAGGTGTAATGGGTCGCACCACCATTGTTCCAGTCAAGCTTCTGCACAATCAACTCGCTCTTACCATCGCCATTAAGGTCGGCCGCGACGACGCGATCATAAAGGGTAGTTACCGTGGTCAGGTTCGGATAGCGATCACCCGACCAGCCCGCCGGGAAGCCGGGTAACAATTGCCCCTCTAGGTTATAGGCAAAAATCGAATCCATACCGCCGACTGACACCTGACGCGCGCCAAAGATTATGTCGTCCTGAGTATCCCCATCGACATCGGCTAGGGTGATCGGCGTGACTATTTCAGTGACCTCCGGGCTGGCAAATGCATAGGATCCGAAGCGCGATCCGTCGTGGTGCCAAGCAAAGACATTTCGGTGCCATCCTCGGTCGTTTTGAACGGTCAGTATCTCTAAATCGCCATTGCCATCGAGATCGATCAGCGCCGGTGTTCGGGCTGGAACTCTACCCTCGGTGCTGCCCGCCGGATGACCTAACCAGCCCGACACCAGAGCGGGCCAACCACTGGCGAGGGTATTGTCCAGATACACGCGCTGATATACATCGGCCTGCAGACCGGCCTGATCGACGACGCGCAGGCGCACTAGATAGGTGCCGTTACTGAAGGCCGTGGTGTCCCAAGTGCCTAAATTGCCCCGTATTACGCTGTCTTCGGCCGTAAAGATGGTCTCGAATTGCAGCGCTTCGCTCTCTTTTTTAGCCACGGCTATTTCATAATGACCGATATGTGAGCCCATTACGCCGACCGTTGAGCCCTGTATAACCACCGGACCATTCAATTGAATGCTCTCCCCGGCCGGCAGATTAATAGCGGGGCTGAAGATAAAGGGGGCTGCGGTGATACGCTCTGGGCTGGCCTGCAGGGCTGCCTGCGCGTTAATCAGTCCGTGACCGTATATATCGTCCCAACCCGGCAGGCCGCCGCTACTGGTCAGGTCGGTGGTGGTGCTGACCAATAATGCGCGTACTTGAGCCGGTGTTAGATCAGGATATTTCGCGCGAATCAGCGCGGCGAGTCCGGCGACGTGGGGTGCCGCCATGGAGGTTCCGCTCGAGGTTTTATATCCACCATCATTTTTTAATGACAAGATATTACTGCCCGGCGCCACCAAATCGATGTCGGGACCAGTGTTCGAAAAGGTGGATAGGGTCGGCAAGGCGCCGGTCACATTGGCCACCGAGCCCACACTGATCAGACCGGGTATATTAGCCGGGTAGAGATACTGTGAGTTGATCATGTTGTTGCCAGCGGCGGCAATCACTACCACATCCATAACCAGAGCGCGTGTGACCGCCTGCTCGAGCGTACTGGAAAACCCCTGGCCAGCAAGACTCATATTGATAACATCGGCTCGATTATCGGCTGCATAATTGATCGCTAGGGCAATATTGAAGGCCGAGCCGCCACCATCGTCACGCAGCGCTTTTAACGGCATGATTTTGGCGCCATGGGCGACCCCGATAATACCGACGCCGTTGTTACCGGTTGCCGCAATGGTGCCGGACACATGAGTGCCATGACCATAACCATCGCTGGGCGAATTGTCTGAGTTGGCAAAATCCCAACCGTGGGTGTCATCGACCTTACCGTTGCGATCGTCATCAATACCATTGTTGGCGATTTCATCAACATTGAGCCAAACATTGTCGCGAATGTCGGGATGATCCAGATACAAACCCGTATCGATCACCGCCACAATGGCGCCAGCACCACTGGTTTGGTCCCAAGCCTGATTGGCATGAATGGCGTTTAAACCCCATAAAGCTGGATTATTACCGTTATCGTAAAGGGGGTCATTGGGGGTCATGGTCACATAGTAGAGATAATTGGGTTCAGCGTATTCAACCTCGCCGCTGGCTTGAAGCGCTTGAGCTAAAGGATTCACATCGGCGCTGTCGACCTCCAATAAATACACTCGCTCTTCGATTGACGAGGCGGCCAGTCGTACGGCAACCGGCAGTCCGTCGGGCAACGCAGAGTCGATCGAATTCAGCTTAAATTGGTCCAGCACTCGGGCTTGATGTTGGGCCAACAGTTCGCCCGCGACGGATGGGCTGGACGCTGGGCTGACCGGACCGGCGCGGTTGGCTGCCGCGGCGAAAGGAGCGCTACCCTTGAATTTTACTATAAGTTGGTTAGCCTCCCACTGTGCCGAGCGATCGGGTGCGGCGATATCCAGCGCGACCAGATTGTCGCTTGTCAGCGCCCCCTGGTCTGACACAATGGTGGTTTGTGCGCCGATTGAGACCGATGCAAGCAAACCAAAAACCGATAAAAGAAAATGCCCTAAAGATAATTTATTAACTAACATAATAACCTCCTTCCTCCTTTTTATAGGCCACTCTATTCGGTAGACCTATAAATAAATTGAGCTAATGAACGACTCTCTTTAGAGGATTCCCTAATGCAACATCCCTCTAAATTTCAGCAAGTTACTATTATAAGGCTGCGGCCTAGAACTGATATGACAAATTGGTAAGGCAAAAAAATAGTATGTAACCAACCTCCGTTCGATAGGCCACAGGAATCCCTGTAAAGGATTCATATTGCACAGCCAATCCTTTGGCAGGCCAATAAGCGCATAGGCGCGAGGATTATCATCGAATTTTTGGGGCGTGCTTGTCATCAGAACTCGCACGTGACCTTTGCGGCAACCGTCAGTTCCCGCCCGGCTACAATTCCACCGAGTACCCCCTGGGAATAAGTAAACCACCTTGGCTCGCTTGGAGTGAAAATATCAAACGACCTAGGTTATTTCGGTTAGAATCTTTATCAAATTGATTCGTAACATCGGCGCAAGAGCAACCAATACTCATGGCTTAGAGCGGTCAGGATTCTTGTGCCGTTTGTTTCGAGGAAAATGTTTCTTGCCAGTGCTACGGGTTGGTCGCTGCGACGAATGGGCGACAAAATCCTAAAGGCTAATGAGTGTAAATAGACCAGGGTGGATATGCGCATAATGATCAAGTTTCAGCCGCTAAACGCCGCGCAGTTTGACGACTATCGACGTTACTTTATTGCCGACTATGGCCAAGAAATTTCGCTTAACTTTAGAGTGCCATTGGCTCAGGCATTGGTGCAAGCCGAAACCGCGTTAGCAGAGAGTTTTCCGGCCGGCAAGGCCCAGCCGGGCCATCACTTACTCAGCATCGAGATCGATGGCGACACCAAACAGAATAGATCTGCACAGCAGATCGGATATTTTTGGCTCACCGACACTGAAAAAACTCATACCGTATTTATTAATGACTTCGTTATCTTCTCGGAGCTGCGCAATAAAGGTTTGGGTCGAGCGGCTATTGACGCCTTAGAACGGAAATTAAAGCACCAAGGCGTGACGCAACTTAAGCTGAGAGTAGCCTTCGAAAACACCCGGGCCTTGGCTTTGTATCAAGCCGTCGGATTCAATATTACAGGCCTCAACATGGCGAAGACACTCTGAGCTGGGTGACCGCGGGTTAGGGGATAATTGAGGGCAGCGACTGTTGACGTAAATAGTCGCGCGCAGCACGGCCGGCGACTACCCCGCTGGCATAACAGGCGGTTAGCAGGTAGCCGCCGGTGGGTGCTTCCCAATCAAGCATCTCACCGACGCAAAACTGACCCGGCAGCTGACGCAACATCAGACCTTCAGTGAGTTCAGCGAACTCAACCCCGCCGGCGGTACTGATTGCCTCATCGATATCTCGACAGGCGGTTAAATGATGCGGGAGTGCCTTGAGTAGTCTCGGCAGCTCATCTATTCGGCCCATTTGCTCTTTGCTGCTGAGCTCTTTCAATAGCGCTAGCTTTACACCCGTCAGTTTGAGTTGCCGACGCAAAACATTGCTCAGCGAGTCACCCGCTCGGCGACGACTGAGCACCTGGGCCAAATGCGCCGCGCTCTGGTCGGGAAACAAATCCCAGTAAACAGTACAACTGCCCTGCTGCTCAATCTGGTCACGGATGGCTGCGGACGCCGCATAGATAAGACTGCCCTCCAGACCTTCCCCGGCAATAACCGCATCGCCCTTTTTGCGCCAACCGATGCCCTCGACCGAGGTGACCGATAGGGCCACCGACTTCAACGGCTGGCCCGCTTGATCGGCGCGAAAGCCGTCGCTCCAGTCGTAACGGAAGCCGCCGTTACTGGGCCGGAACGGCGCACATTGGATGCCCCGTTGGGTAAACTGACTGCGCCATTGGCCATCTGAGCCAAGGCGCGCCCAACTGCCGCCACCAAAGGCGTAAATAATCACCGGCGCCGTGACCGCTAATGGGCCATCCGCGTGGCTAAACAGCAGTCGGCCCTGATCATCCCAGCCGGTCCAGCGGTGGCGCACATGAAATTGTGCCCCGCCAACACGCAGTCGATGCAGCCAGGCACGCAATAGCGGTGCAGCCTTCTTAGCGGTTGGGAAAACTCGGCCAGAACTGCCGACAAAGGTCTCTATGCCCAGGTCGGCGGCCCAAGAACGCAGCGCGTCGGCGTCGAATTCCTGCAACCAAGCCTCGACCTTTTCGGTCTGCTGGCCGAAACGACTTATGAAATCGGCTTTATTTTCAGCATGGGTAAGATTCAGCCCACCGATGCCCGCCCGCAATAACTTGCGGCCGACCGAGGGCATCGCATCGTAAACGGCCACCGACATGCCAGCCTGGACCAATTGTTCGGCGGCCATCAAACCCGCCGGACCGGCGCCTATAACGATGGCCTGGACTGCAGACTGGGCCACGCTCATGCTAAGTGTCTTATGTGGACCGAGGCCCACAGAGCAAACATCAACCGGAATGGCGACAAATAAGGACGGAGCGACAGGAGCATAGAGTACTTCCGGGGGTCGGGTTGGCCGGACAATCCGGCTCGGCACACACAATAGCATTGGCTCGGCGAGCTGTCTCAGGACGATATCGATAAAAGTTGGGACTTTACTGGGGTCGGATTATTCATTGGCGCAATTTTCTGCTGACCTCTACTATCGCCGAGTTCGACTAGGGGTAACAACCTATGAGCTGGATCGGCATCCTGGTGCGCTGGCATCGGTGATATTACTGCTCTGGGCTGCTTAAAAGCAGCACGGAAAAAATATTTTCTTGCGCATCGCCAACCGAACCAGCATTGATTTCTGGCCATCGGCAGGGTCTCAGTCGCATCAGGGCCCTGCCGACGGCTACCCGGTCGCCTCGATAAGTAACATCTAAGCCATTGAAAAATAAGCCAATTATTTAATCTTCGAGGTTTAACGGCGTGTTAAACGCGACCCGGCTAAGGCCAGCAGTGATCTGTCTTATGCTGCCCAAAAGGTCAAAAACTCGTTAAAAAAGTGGGCCGGAGCGAACTAATGGCAATATATTCCGCAGCTGCCATTGACACCGGTTCTAGAATGCCTATAATTCCGCTCAGCAAGAAAGAAAGTCTAAATTTTAACTGCTCCAATACGTTGCTTTTGTAAGTCATCGTCCTGAAGTTTTTAAGTTCCAGTCGATTTTTCAGCTATCGAAGCCTTTACAGGCGCAAATAATATATTTTTCAGGATACACATATCATGTCTAACAAAACTACTGGCACAGTTAAATGGTTCAACGAAACTAAAGGTTTTGGTTTCATCGAGCAAGAAAATGGCCCAGACGTTTTCGCACACTTCAGCGCTATTGAAGGTTCAGGTTTCAAGACTTTGGCTGAAGGCCAGAAAGTTGAGTTCGTAGTAACTCAAGGCCAGAAAGGCCCACAAGCAGAAAACATCACTGCTATCTAATTGTTGACCTAAGGGTCGCGATTAATCTAAGGGTAAAGCCAACGGCTTTGCCCTTTTTGTTGTGGGCTAACTAAAAGCCTATCTTGGCCAGGTAGTTTTTTGACCAAGTGAGATCGTCCAGCACCGAGGCCGTGTTACGCGGATCGCGCTCCTGTTCAATGGTGATAAAGCCCGCATAAGCCTTTTCCCGCAGCAAGGTGTGAATCGCCGGATAGTCAATATTGCCTTGCCCGATTGGACACATCACCCCTTCAGCGCAGGCATCGAAAAAACGTATAGATTTGCCCAGGACCTGTTGAAAAATAGTCTGATTGATGTCCTTGAAGTGGATGTAATCGACCCGAGACCAATAGCGTTGCAAGGTCGCAACCGGATCCATCCCGGCGTACATCAGATGGCCGGTGTCCAGGCACAATCCCGCCGTGTCATTGTCGATATCACTGACAATGCGGTGCAACTCATCGGCAAATTCGATGTAACCACCCGCATGTGGATGTATAACGGTGCGGATTGCGTATTTGTCTTGCGCCAAGGCAGCGATGGCGCGAATATTACTGACCATGTTATGCCACTGCTCCGGCGCTAAGCGCGGCGCTCGGGCGCTATGGCCGGCATTAAAGTCACGTTCATCATGCCCCCAATCCATTACGGTCAAATAAGGTCCGCCGTAACGCTGACCCGGGCTGGCCGGCGGCGTGGGCAATTGACGGATGAGCGCGCAAATCGCATCCGTTTGCTCGAGCAAATTCTGTCGATTGCCGAGACTGACCAAATCATCGAAGATTGTCCCCGCGACAATAAACAGACCGCTGTGCCGAAGCTCTGCGGTGAGCAAATCGACGTCCCGGGGCATATAACCATAGGGTCCCAATTCCAATCCGCCAAAACCGGCTTGCGCTGCCTCGGTCAAGACTTGACGCCAGGCCGGCAGATGCGGATTGTTGACATCATCGACGCCCCAGCAACAGGGGGCACAGGTCAGTGTCATGGGGCTGCTTGGTGATTGCTTCATGGTACTTCAAGCCTTAAACATAAATAGTCCGGCACAGGCTTTCGGCTGTGCCGGGCAACAGTGTTACCTGAGGATGCTCGCCTGCAAAGCGTCGATAGACGACTGGATGCCGGCATTGGTCGACATTGTGAAATCTTCCATTTCTAGCGAGACCCAATCGTTGTAGCCCTGCATCCCGACCACAGAGAAAAACTCCTTCCACCACTGCAGATCATGTCCAGCCCCGACAGCGACATAATTCCAGGCTCGATTGGCCACGTCGGTGACGTCGCGCAACTCCAGCAAGCCATTGACATCGGCCATACCCCGCTCAATCCGGGTATCCTTGCCGTGCACATGGTGGATGGCATCACCCAAGGCTCGGGCCCCGGCAATCGGGTCCGCACCCATCCAGAACAGATGGCTCGGATCCAGGTTCATACCCACCATCGGACCCACCTCGTTGCGCAACCTGAACAGGGTTTCTGGATTCCAGACCAGCATGGCCGAGAAGTTTTCCAGGGCGAATTTTTCCACGCCCACCTCGGTCGCGAGTTTGACCAGTTCATGCCAGAGTGGAAAGGCTCGATCTTGCCATTGATAGCGGTCCCGCTCGGGCATCTCGTCCGGCCAGCTTTTGGTGTAAACCAGCCAGTTGGGCACCGAGTCGCCGGGCGCGGCCTCCGGCAGGCCGGACATGGTGACAATTTTTTTCACCCCAATGTCACCCGCCAGGCGAATGGTTTGTTCCATTTCGAGCCGATGACGTTGACCCATTAGGCCGGGGTCAAGCGCATTAGCAGAACAGTTCAGCGCCGCAATTTCCAAGCCGCGCGCCGCAATTTCCTTCAGCTTACGATTTAACAGACCCTTGTCTTTGAGCAGTTCATCGGCGCGAAAGTGCGGCGCGCGCGACCAACCTCCGCCAGTCATTTCCAGTCCTTCAACACCCAACTTGACGCATTTATCGAGCATATCGGTAAAGGACAAATCGGACATCGCATCGGTACAAATTGATAATCTCATAGTGGTGTTCCCAAGTTAGTCTTATGTATATTCAACCCAGCTGGCGTCGGCATCGGCCGAGCGCACGCAATTCTCCAACCAACGCACCCCTTCGGTTCCAGCGTCGATACCGGGATAGTGATGCCCAGCCAAAAAGACCTGATCAGCGCGTTGCTGCGCTCGAATGGCCTGGGCAATCCACAGATAAATATTAGCCCAGCTGTCACCCAGGCCTTCGGTGTGCAAAGCACCCATGCGATCGAGGGCGAGGCTTTCCGCTTCTAGGTAGGGCATGCCGTGATGCAAGATGCGAATGGGTTCACCCTGGATCTCATAAGACAATTGATCGGGGTGGGCATCGGACCATTCCACTGACGCCTTCGAGCCCACAAACCGATAGCGCTGCGAGCCCATGTTGCCGGCATTGACCGACGTGACCCATAGGCGTCCGCGGGCACCGTTGTGGTAATGCATCAGCACCGTGGCGTGATCTTCCAACGGTTCTCGACTGGCAATAAAGGACTTCCGGTCGCAGAGCAGCTTTTCAATCTTGAGTTCCGGCAAGACCACTTCGCTGAGGTAATACAGATGGGTGCCAATATCGCCCAAGACGAAGGTCGGACCGGAGGTTTTTGGATTGGTGCGCCATTTCACGGCCTCGGAAGCATCGCTATCGTCCCCGGCATTGAAGCCATGGGTGTATTGCAGATCGATCAACCGGATATCACCCAACATGCCTTTGGCCACCATAGCGGCCATCTGATGCACCAGCGGATGACCGGTGAAGCCATAGGTCACGCCGACGATCAGGCCTTTCTCCTCGGCCAACTTTTTAATCTCCACGCATTCGGCCACGGTAAAAAACAGGGGCTTTTCGCAGACCACATGAATGCCGGCCTGCAGCAATGCCCGGGTGATTTCATAATGGCTGAAATTCGGGGTTGCTACCGAGACTACCTCCACGCCATCCGCGCGTTGCGATTCGGATGCAATCAGCTCCTGGTAGGTCGCATAACAGCGCTCCTCTGCCACGCCAAGGTTGCGGCCAAAATCACGCCCCTGTTCCGCATCCAGATCAAAGGCGCCCGCCAGCAACTGATAGGTGCCATCGCGCTGGGCGCCGGTGCGATGTTTATAACCCACCTGCCCGGTCCGACCGCCTCCGACCATGCCCCAACGCAGGGCTTGGCCCGTTGTTTTTTCGCCGTTAATCATAATCTGTGCTCCAAAAAATAATTTATTTGACAAATCTGTCTCACCCGGACGAACCTGACATTAGCAGGCATGGCTCAGGCCGTGCCCGAAGGCACCCTATTCACGGCTACCTACTGGGCGTACTTATCGATGTAACGCTGCATTTCGCTGCGCATAAAACGGCCGCTTTGATCGGCCTTTTCTTCCCAGGCAAAGACGCAGGCGGTCATAATGCCGTCGAAGCCGATTTCGGCCAGCGTGCGATAGAAGTCGTCCCAAGGCACCTCGCCCTGACCCATGTTCAGATGCTGGTGCACCCGTGCCGTTGAACCGGGCGGATTGATGATGTAACGCAAACCGGAACTGGCCTTATGGTTAAAGGTATCGGCAATGTGCACATGGGCCAACACATCGGCACACTCGCGCAGCATGGCAACGGTGTCATCGCCGAAATAAAAGGTATGCGGCGTGCAGTAAAGGAACTTCACATTGGCCGAGTTGACGGTGCGAATCAGATCAACCGAGGGCTGCAGAGTTTCGACCCAGTCTTCCGGGTGCGGTTCGATGTGCAGGTTAATGCCCTCGCGCTCCAGCACCGGCACCAGCTCTTCCATCGAACGCCACCAAGCATCTTCACAGGTTTCCATCAACGATCCGGTGTGGCAGCTGTAACAGCTGCCCTTATCCGGGTGCGGACCGCGACCGAATTCCGAATTCAAGGTGTCCACGCCCAGTTCCACGGCGATCTCGATCGCGCGCTTCCAATGCCGCACTGCGGCACTGCGCTCGACCTCATCATTGGATGCCCAGCGGTACATCGGCAGCAGTGAAGCAACGCCGACATTGGCCGAGGACAAGGCCTTTTTAAAGGACCGCAGCCGGTCCGGAAAGACCCTCGGGGCCTTAAACCATTCCAAAAAATCGCCGCGCGGGCTCAGCTCCATCCAGTCATAACCCAGTTCGGCGACTTTCGATGGCAACTGTTCGAGGCTCAGGTGTCGGTGCATAAAGGGATCAAGGGCAATTTTCATTTGCGGCCTCCAAATACAAGGGGTTATTTTTAAGGGTTTCAGTCGTTTGTGTAATCGACGATAACAATCTCAACGGCCTGTGCGGCCGAGGTTAGACACGCATCTGGCAGGACGCCGGCGGCGTTCAAAAACGGCGGCGTTAGGCTTCTCAGGGTTATGAGGTTCATCACTTGGTCTGGCCACCCGGTCTCTGCGCAGGATTATTTTCGTTCCGCCACAGCTTAACTAAGGATAAAACGTATGGAACAAAGCCATTGCCATAAAGACATGATTGTGTCATTTTGTGTCATTCATGATGACATTGCATCCCTCTGGAGGGGCCTATGGAAAGAGCGACCATCGCCGATGTCGCCGCAGAGGCTGGCGTCTCCGTTTCAACGGTCAACCGCATTCTCGGTGGCAAGGCCCAGGTGCGGAACAGCACCATGCAGAAGGTTCAGAGCGCCGCAGAGCGCATCGGCTATTATGGTCTGGGCGCCATCGCATACCGTTTGACCGAAGCGACCCCGACTTATCGACTGGGCTTCCTGCTGCAACAGTCCCATCGGCCCCTATATCAGCTGCTTAATGCGAAAATAATTCAAGCCTGCCATCAGCGGCAAACGGACATTGTGAACCCGCTGATCGATTTTGTTGATCAATTGACGCCGGAAAATATCGCCCGCCGCCTGATTGCTCTGGGCCGGGAATGCGATGCTGTCGCACTGATCGCCGCCGATCATCCGCTGGTCGGCAATGCCATTCGTGAACTCAAAGCCATGGGGAAACCGGTGGTCACCTATATCACCGATCAGTCCTCAACGGACCGGGCGGCCTATGTCGGCACCGATAATTGGATGTTGGGCCGCACGGCCGGGTATCTGATGACGCGCATGGCACACCGCGAAGGCAGCATTGCGGTATTGATCGGCAATCATCGCTACCAATGCCAGGATATAGCCGATGCCAGTTTCCGCTCCTATGTCCGCGAACACGCGCCGCACCTGATAGTGCAAGAAAGTCGTCCGACCCACGAAGTGCCGGACCAGGCCTATCGTATGGTGCGCGATCAACTGGCCAACAGCAGTGAATTGGTGGGCATTCTTATTGTCGGCGGGGGTATCTCGGGCGTACTGCGCGCGCTGCGCGAAGTGCCTGAGGAACGGCGCAAGAAAATACTGCTCATTTGCCGGGATACCGGACCGGAAACCCGGCGAGGACTGGGCGAGGAGCTGATCACCGCATCCTTGTGCCACCCGGTAGACGCCACCTCCGAGCTACTGATTGACACCATGATTGAAGTGATCGGTAACGGAAATCTGGATGCGCCGCTCTACAAGACCATTCCATTTGAGATCTTGACACCGATGAATATCTGACGGCCGTGCCGTGCGGTCCTCTCGCTCACCTAATCCAGCTTTGCCGGCGCTACCATCTGATAGTAGGTCACGTAATTAGGGGCATAGGGCCCCGGCGGAAAGGGTCGATGCATATTCCAGAAGACATTGGTATTGGCTTCACGGGTTAACGGCAAATAGTTTGGTGCGGCCCGCTCTACCGCGGACTCCAGAGCCATCACCAGCAAATCGGTGAGTGGGTTGCCGCTACGGTCACTCCGCGGGCTGTAACTCAGATTCTCCCGTTCGGCCCACAACAGCGTGCCGTCGGCCGCAACCAATCGATATTCGAAATCGACTTCGGTCTTGGTCGCCAACACCACGTATTTTGAGGTCCAACGGTGAATCGTGACATAGAGCATGGCGTCAGAGTGGAACAGGGCCGCCAAGTCGGCCGGCGGTATATTATGCACCTCTTGCGGGTCGGTCAGCCCTTCAAATTCCAACAGGGCCTTCACGGTGTTCACCGGAAAGACGTAGTAGCCCTTTTCGGCCAATTGGCGCGGCAGGGTCGTTAACACCGAGGTGCTGGCCATCACATCAATGGATTTATTGACCACCGGTACAATGAGTATCGATTTGGGCCGGCTCTGATGAAAGTCGGCCAAGGTATCGACCTGCACCTGAGTCACCGCGCAGCCACTCACAAGAAGGCTGAAGCCGACGACAACGGCCACTGCGATAGCACGATAATCCATCCTATTTGGCCTCCAAGTTAGTGATCAGGGTCGCCATCATGGGCCGACTTTCAGGCCAGGCCGCCGCTTCTTGACGATAAAAATCCACCGCCGTTGCGGCATCGCCTGCCAACAGATAGTAGGTGCCCGCTTCGGCCAGCAAACCGGGCGCCGGCTTTCGACCCTGCGCGGCCATACGGTCAAGATGCTGTACCAGGTTTTCGATGACCCGCTCTTTATCACCGGGTTGGTGGTAGTAGTCGAACAGGTCCGCCTCATAATCGCCCCAATCATAGAGCCCTTGGGTCGCACAACCTGATAGCAACCCGGCCAGTACTAGGATCGACAGCAACGCTCGCATCTATTGTTGCAGCCTGATCGTCAGGGTCGATGATTCACCGAGATAGACATCTCGCTGATAAATAAGCTGCCGACCGTTAAAGACAACGATCAGATGTTGACCGGGAATAATACGCAGCGCAGCTTCCGACAGGTCTAGCATATTCAGATACTGGCTCACCGGACCATAGTCCAGATTATCGATACTCAATTGCAGCTGATCGATGTCATAGCCGCTAACGCTAAAGGTCACCAAGGGCCGATCATCGACAACCGACTGAACGGTCACCGGGTTGTTAATCGCACAGGCGGACAGTACCAGTGCGGCCAATCCCATCAGAATAAAGCGCATCACTGGATCTCCTTCACTTGCAACGTGTCAATGGCCAGGCCCTCAATGGAACCTGATACCAGCTGGGTAATCGAGCCCTCCGCGAGTTCAGTCTCACCGAAAGACGAGATCACCTCGATCTCCGCGACCTGCTTGCCGGGCAAGGTGATCACAGTGCCCGTGGTAGTTGATTTAACCTCTTTACCCTTGGTCAGAATGTGGAAATGTTGGCCGCCTTTAATGCCCTGTGACAGGCCACCACTGATAAAAATCAACCCGTCTTCAACGGCTAAGATGTCCGATGTCCAGGCTGATTGCAGCATCCATAGGTCCAATTTGCCAACCGCGGCATTCACCGCAGCGCCAATTGCCTGGTCGTTAATACTGCCGTCGTAGCCGGCAACCGCGCCAAAGCCCATGGTGTTTTGATCTTCAATGGAGGCTACACCGCTGCCGGTAATAGAATGCAACACCTGCCCGGTACGCACATCGACCAGACGCAGATCGATGGTGGCACTGGCCTCTTGTTTTTTACTAGAGGAAAAAAAACCGGCCTTACCCGTGGTGGCCCGGCCAAACTCCGTTAGTGAACCGACAATCAGGGTATCAACCCCAACTAGGTCCAACGCCGTGCCGGACAGATCGGACTCGCCCTGTAAAAGTTCAACGTCGGGACGCTCGAAGACCAAATAATTGCCGCTATTGGCCAGGCCCTGAACAAACATATCGGCTACTTTCTCGGCCATCTTATCAACCGGTGAGTTCGACAATAGTCCCTTGCCGTAGGTGGTTTCATTAGACAGGCGACCAACCGCCACTTTACGCTTTAGCGCGAGCCGCTGGGGGGCCATGGCCTGTTGGGCTGCGCGCATTTGCTCGCTTGTGTAACCGGGTTCAACACCGGTTAGGGTCACGGGGGCTGTCACACAGCCCGCTAAAAGTAAGGCACCAGCGACTATCAACGTTCTATGGAGCATACAGTTTCCTTTTTTAGCCATTTTGTGTTTTTTAGGTTAAAACAACGTGATTAGGTATAAGTTTAACCCTATTAGCATGGCTATTCACTAGCCACGACGTCCCGCTAATCCTGTGAATGACGTTGACTGACATTGCTGGTTAGGGTGTATCGGCTGCTCACAACCAATTAAAGCCGCGAGTCGCCTTAGCTAACAGCCCGCCAACACAAAAAAGCCCGCTCAAGGCGGGTTCTATTATCTAGACGATCGGCACGTCCAAAAAATGGGCACCGCCAAGTGATGCGCCTAGGCGGCCTTCATGTTAGGCGACGTTGGGGCTAAAACGGTCATTAAGATAGACAATAATATCGGACGATTCGTACAGCCAGCTGGTAGCGCCTTGCGGGTCGACAATTTTCAAACAGGGGACCTTCAGAACACCGCCACCTGCCAGCAATTCGGCCTTGGCGCTGTCACTGCGTTTGGCGTCGCGAGTCTCTATGCTCAGCGACTGGCGCTTCATGGCCATACGAACCTTGACGCAAAAAGGACAAGCCTTGTATTGGTATAGAGTCAGCTGGGCGGTCTCGTTATCAACAGCGGCCTGGGTGTCGTTATCGCGCTGCACAGGCTTTGGGCTGTATAGCCGTTCTACCAATAAGATGATCGCGCCTAAGATCCAACGTGCTAGAAACATNTAGATACCTTTGTGTGGTGTCGCGGAGGAATTCGATCTAAGTAAGGGAGTCTCCGCACCATCCCTAACCTGTGAGCACCTGTGGCCTCGCCGCACTATAGTAGGCTGGCCGCCATGGTCTGGTTAACCCAGAGTGCCCAATATAAGGCTTAACCGCGCCAAATGCGGATGCGCATTGAAGCACAGTTTGTTCCCGATCGCCAAGCTTGTGCACTTTCAACCCTCCCGCACTATTGTGCCGTCAGGTCGATTTGACTTGCACTTCTATGCTCCCCTGAATCGCCGCTGTATGGCGGTCGATATGCAATTGGAGGTCAGAGGTCAAAATCCAAGTTTTCACCTGTCGACATAGGCAGTCCGAATAAGGGGCGATTAAACGATGAAATTATTTTCTAACTGTTCAATTAACCGTCTTAGCTTGAAAATACTTGCGAGCGAAATCTAAACGTTTCTAATTAAAGTTTGCTCATGGGCAATTCCATTGTTTTTAAACATGGCCAGCGTATCGTTGTAAAGTGGATTGGGCATTGTCCTTGGCCACTCTCCCGAAAAACCTTAGGCCTTTGCCTTGGGCAGTCGATAGTCAATCGGACCAAGCCCGTCCTGACTAATAACTGCAATTTGAAAATTAAGGAGTCTTTATGAAAACCTCCCTACTCTTCGCTCTCTCCTTATTGTTTGCCGGTGGGCTCTGCGCCAATGGCCTTGAACGCATCCCCTGGGCATGGGAAGACCATAATGGTGATCACGTTTGGAACTACAGCCATACCAACGACAATTTTCAATCGTACAACCCCTGGGGTAATATCCCCCTTACCGCGGATGCCTATGAGGGCCACAGCGCACTCTTTTTAAGATACCTGAATGTCGATCAGACCGATAACTTTGCCCAGGCGTTTGGCTTTGCCACCATACCCACGGCAAATGCCAATAGCGGTACCGAGCCGACCTACGATCAAGAATATCTCGATGGCAAAGACTTGAGGTATATCGACGCCTTAGAATTTTTTATAAAGGGCAGTTCGGGCGCAAATCGATCCGCACTCTCAGTTAGTATCAGTTCACCCAATGGCCATAGTTCAAGGAATGCACTGCTAAAAGACTACGTCCAAATTTCCGATGCATGGCAGCGCGTGGTCGTTCCCATGGCTGACTTTATGCCAGCCTTTAATAACTTTGATCGTTTTCAACTGTGGAATGTCAACGAGGTGGTGTTTCGGGTCGATCAGAACGACAACAATGTGCCGTTTGAGGTCACGCTTGATAACATTAGTTTTTTGCGTTACCCCGAGGTTGCCGAATTCAAATGGGCGTACGAAGAAACTAACGTCATACCCAGCCTCAACCTCAACGGCGCCTGGAATTACAGCTGGTCCCGATGGGATGAGGGCAGCGTCTATATCCCGGCCAATGACTGGCACGATCTAAAAACCAGCCTAACAGAGGCCTACCAAGGTCAGAGTTCATTGGAAGTTCGCTATGAGCATCTCCATGGCGGCTATATCGATCTCTATCTGTCGACCCACCCCAATGGCCAAGGAGTTGAACCCAGTAGTTTTTATGAACGAGACTTACCGAAGGATCTATCCGCTTACAACACCTTGCGTTTCTTTATCAAAACTGGCGACCAAGGCTATTTTAATGGCGATATCACGCTCGATCTGATCGAAACGCCGTTCCGCAATGCCAATCCGGTCAAGTTGTCGGACTACCTATTCGATTGGGCCCTAGACGACTGGACCGAAGTCCGGATTCCACTGGCCGACCTGACGGCGGCGACGAGTGATCTGCGGCGCATTAAAGAGATCTGGATTCGCTTCAACGACAATGCCAGCCCATCCTCGGGGGTGTTTTACCTCGATAACATCGGCTTTATCAATGTCGTCGAACAGGGGGTGGCCATGGAGGCTAAACGTCATTGGTGGCTGAGCGATACCTTGGGTAACGGCGAATATAATTACAGCACCACGGCGATGGCCGATGGCTCGCGCATAAACGTTGCTAACCAATGGCAGGATGTGGTGATTGGTTCGTTCTTCACCGGCCCCTATGGTGAATATGAAGTATCCGCGATAGACCTGCAGTTCAGCCACAATGGTTCGGGCTACGCGGCGGCCAACCTAACCACATCGGTTGAAAATACCGGTGTTGAACCCACCGGCTTTGTTGATCGAGATTTCGGCAAGTCGGTGGCTAACCTCAATACCTACTTGACCTTCCGCGGCCAGGTCCATGGCGAACCTGGCCTGAAGGTGCGTTTGGTCGATATCTGGGGCCATGTCTCCAAGGCCGTTGCCCCCTCGACGTATCGATTACGCTATGCCCGCTACATGGCGTCTTACTATATCCCAACCTATGTCTTCGATACGCCGGGCTTTAATTTCCATGAAGTTAAGGCGATCCAGTTCTTTGTCGACCAAGAGGTGCCTGCGGGTGAGATTGGTTATAAGATATTTGGGCTGCAATTCGCACGCTACTAAACAACATTAATTTCCCCTTTATAAACGCAAAAACCCGCACCAGGTGCGGGTTTCTTATGTTGACTCTAGGTTATCCGTTAGATTGCGAGGTACTCTTCACGCAATGCTTGGTTCTCCAGCACTTCTTGCGCCGTACCGGTAAAGACGATAACACCGGAATCCATAATAATGGCGTGGTCGGCCAGTTTAAGGGCTGCCACCGCATTCTGCTCGACGATAATGGTGGTGATACCCATTTTCTTAATTTCCAGCAGCATGCGCTCAATTTCTTGCACAATCACCGGCGCCAATCCTTCATAGGGCTCATCAAGCAGCAGTAGCTTGACGTCCCGCGCTAAGGCTCGGGCGAGCGCAAGCATCTGTTGCTCACCGCCTGACAGGGTAGACGCTTCTTGCTTACGCCGCTCCTGCAGTTTCGGGAAATGGCCGAAAATCTTCTCAATCGACCAGCCCAATGGTTCGGCAATCTGCGCCAAAATAATGTTTTCTTCAACGGTAACGCCGGGAATAATGCGTCGGTCCTCACAGACCAATTGGATCCCAGCGCGGGCGGCTTCAAAGGGTTTCATCGAATGAATGGCTTGGCCATTCAGCCAGATATCGCCCGTCGCCAGCGCAGGCTGGTTGGCCCGGGCAATGGTCCGCAGCGTCGAGGTTTTACCCGCACCGTTACGGCCTAATAAGGCAACGATATCGCCTTCTGGAATATCAAAAGAGAGACCCTGGACCACATAGCTTTCGCCATAATAGGCCTTGAGGTCGTGGCAAGAAAAGAACGACTTCGGAGCTTGATCAGTTGATGACATAGTCTTTTCCTTAAACCTGTGCTTCGCCGAGGTAGGCTTCGATGACTTTAGGGTTACCCTTAATATCAGCGGGTGCACCTTCGGCAATTATTTGACCTTGCGATAAGACCGAAATCGTATCGGCAAGCGAGAAAACCACGTTCATATCATGTTCAACGATGACCTTGGTGATGCCGTCGTTCATACTTTGCAGCAACTCAATGGTTTTTTCAGTTTCATGGCGCGCCATGCCTGCAGTCGGCTCATCGAGCAATAATAGCCGTGGTTTATTGGCCAAACAGATGGCCATTTCTAACCGCCGCTTATCACCGCGTGACAGGCTGCCCGCTAGCATATGCATATGATTTTCTAAACCCAACTCGCACAGTTGCTGCTCGGCAAATTCAATCAGCGGACGTTGCTTCTTACGGCCCTCGAACAGATTAAAGTTAAAAACACCGTCTCTGGCGGCAAACACTGGAATGGTGACATTTTGCAATACCGTCATTTCCGGAAAAATAGCCGGTGTTTGGAATACCTTAGCGATACCCAGTTGAGTAATGTCGTGCGCGTTGACATCAAGCAATGGCTTACCGTCGAACATAACCGAACCATCATCGGGCTTCAACATGCCCGTCAACACATTAAGTAAGGTCGACTTACCGGCGCCATTCGGTCCGATCAAAGCATGGGTTGTACCGCGTTGAATTTTTAAATTAACGTTTTGTAAGGCTTTTAAACCGCCAAAACTTAAGGACACTTGATGTATGTCTAGTATAGCCATGGTCAGTCTCCTATTCGGCGTCGCCGTTGGTGAAAAAACGTTTCTTTAGGCGGGCAACGGCTTCCATAAAACCACCGGGCATGAAGATAACCACGGCCATAAAGATGACCCCTAGGACCAATAACCATTGCTCACCCAAGCTGACCGATAAGACGTTTTCAAAGTACAGCATAAAGGCCGCACCGAGCATGGGTCCGATCAGCGTACCGACACCGCCGATAACCGACATAATGACCACTTCACCCGACTGATGCCAACCGAGGAATTCGTGACCAACAAATGGCTCGTAAACCACCATCAGTGATCCCGCGATCGCGGCATACACTGCGCTCAGCACAAAGGCTAAGAGCTTATACTTTAGGGCGCTGATGCCGGTGTATTCCAAACGAACTTGGTTACTCTTAATGGCTTTCATCATCAGGCCCACAGGCGAGCGTTCAATGCGCTTGGCAGCATAAAACAGGACAATGGCGATCAGGGTACAGAAGTAGAATATATTATCGCCCTTCATTTCCATGCTAAACAACATTGGTGTCGGCAGACCGGTTAGCCCGTTTTCACCACCGGTCCAGCGTTGCAACATCGACATCGCCATGGAATCAAACATCTCGGCGAAGGCTAGAGTGAGAATGGAAAAATAGATTCCGGTTCTTTTGAGCGTCAATAATCCGATGATTAAGGCAATAACGCTTGTTGCCGCTACCGCTACGATCATGGCTGGAATGATATTGTCGGAATAATTCTTCAGCATGATGCCGGTTATATAGGCAGATGTGCCAAAGAAGGCTGCATGGCCAAAAGATAGATAGCCGGTAAAGCCTAATAGGATATCGAAGCCGACTAGAAAAATACAAAAGATCATAATCTTTGTATCTAAGCCAGAATAGCCACCTAAGAACGGGAACCAGAAAGGCATCGTGAGGGCTACTGCGGAAAACACCAAAACGGCCTTGTTATATTGCCAAAAGCTTTTTTCATTATTCATTATTCAAATACTCCTTTGGCACCCAATAAACCACGCGGACGGACCAATAAGATGATAACGGTAATTACGTAGATAATAATGGTATTGAGGTAGATATACGGGGCCGTAAAGCTCTGAGCCATACCGATCAAAATACCAGCCAATACCGCACCACCTAGGGAACCCATGCCCCCGATAACCACAATCAAGAAGGACGGCACCAGTAATCTCATGCCGACCTCTGGCGATACCTGTGTCACGGGGCCGCCGAACACGCCCGCGATACCGGCAATCATCGCACCTAAGCCAAACACCAACATAAAACGGCGGTTAATATTAACCCCCAAGAACTGAAGCATTTCTGCATCGCGCATGCCGGCCCGAATAACCAGTCCGAAACGAGTTAGATGTAATAGAGCGAATACGGCCGCTACCGTAACGATGGCCACCACGACTAAGATCATGCGCCACTTAGGGTAGACAACAAATCCGTCTAGGAAGGGTAGGTATTCATGCAACATTATAATTCCATTGCCCCAGCTGGGGATGGAAAAGGGAATATTGTTGGCACCAAATACCCACTTTAATAATTCTTGCAACACGATGGCCAAGCCAAAGGTTACCAAAATCTGATCGGTGTGCGGTCGGTCGTAAAAACGTTTAATTAAACCGCGTTCCAAGAGTACCCCGATTATAAATAGAATTGGCGGTACCAAAACAAGCGCAAAGCCAAAGCCCAGTGAATTATTGATACTTACGGCTAAATAGATAGCGATAAGGTACAGAGCTCCGTGGGCGAAATTTACTACACCCAAGGTGCCAAAAATCAGTGTTAGTCCAAGAGCGATTAGCACGTAAATGGATCCCAGCTGCAGGCCGGTTAAGATTGAGAGGGTAAAGGCGTTGAGGGTCATATCCATTTTAGAGCTGCTCCCATTTGTTGCTATGACAAATTCATTTTTATTGTTTTAGATATATAGGCGCGCGCCATTTACTGGCGCGCGTTAGAGCTGTATTAACAGATTGGACAGACTAGACTGGACCTAAATCACCACCAAAGATGGCTGGGTCATAGTCAACAGTCTTGGCAGAAACCGTATCGATGATCTTCAGATAGTCAAAGTCACTGGTTCGCGCAGAAGGTGATTTACCCTGCATAACCAAGATGTCTTTAATACACTGGTGATCTTCGCCACGATAAAGCGTAGGACCGTTACCGGCACCGGTGAATTGAAAGTCTTCTAGGGCTTTAATCACCTCTGGTGGGTAGAAAGTTCCCGCCATTTCACACGCGTTGGCATACAGAAGAGTCTGCACATAACAGGTGTGAGCTGCCTGGGAAGGTGGGAAGCCATACTCATCGGTAAAGGCCTTGACAAATACCTTAGAACCTTCGTCTTCTAGCGCCCAGTTCCAACCCGAGGTGCCTAATACACCGTCGATGTTGGCAGAACCTGCACCTTTGGCCATCAAACGGCTATACAAAGGCACAACGATTTCTAAGTTTTTGCCGTTCTTCTGCATGTCACGCATACCGAAGTTAACCGCATTGGTAAGCGAGTTAACCATGTTTGCGCCGTAGTGGTTGAGGATCAACACGTCTGCATCGGAGTTTAGTACTTGCGACAGATACTGAGAGAAGTCGGTCGTCTTCAACGGCGTCAGGATGTTACCTGCAGTTGACCAACCTTCTTTCTCGGTGAATTCCTGCATAGACTCTTGCTGGGTATGGCCCCAAGAATAGTCAGCGGTTAGGTGGAAAGTGCGACGGTCTTTACCGTATTCTTTGCTCAACACTGGCGACAAAGCTTTGCCGGTCATGTGAGCGTTAAAGAAATGACGGAAACCGTAACGCTGCTTGTCCTTACCCGTGGTGTCGTTTGAGTGCGTCAAACCACACATAAAAATAACGCCTAATTCGTTACACAAATACTGCTGTGCAATGGCGATACCCGAAGAGGAACCACCGGTAACCATAATGACCTTGTCACGCTCGATCATGCGGCGGGCAGAAGTCCGCGACGCGTCTGCGTTGGTTTGAGTATCACCGGTTACGTAGGTAACTTTTTTACCCAAAACGCCATTGCCGGTTAACTTGCTTGGCTTCAGGGTTTCGAGCATGCCACCACCGTTGTTTAGGTGTTCAACCGCCAGCTTGTAGGCACGCAATTCATCGGCGCCCTCGTCGGCGTAGGCGCCTGTTTGCGGCACGTTAAAACCGAAGACGACTTCACTGCCCATTACTGGATAGTTACTGTTTGTTTTGGCGGCCCATGCATTGGGAGTATAAAACATTGGCGTTGCTGCACCAATAGCGCCAACGGAGCTGGCCTTGAGTATATCGCGACGGGACCATCCAGAAGCGGGCTTGGTGATGTTCTCTGATTTCTTGTCGGTCATAGAAGTCTCCATATTATTATTGTTGTTAAACCAAAGTCAGCACTGCCAGCGAATACATCCAGATGTGCTTCTAGGGTAAGGTCTAGTCTAAGGAGTTAGAGCCTGTTGTTAATTAGACTTTAGTGAATGAGACTAAAGTCTTAATGGCAATCTAAGCCGCTTTCAGCTTAAGAAGGACGGGGAATTAAGGGTCTTTGGCAGCGGGATAAGACTGGCCGCAAGTTGACGTTTTAGTGTGAATGGCTCAAAAGCTGCACCACAGAAACGCAAAAACCCGCCAAAAGCGGGTTCTTAGAGTCTTTTTGAATGGTGGGCCTTCCCGGACTCGAACCGGGGACCTGACGATTATGAGTCGTATGCTCTAACCAACTGAGCTAAAGGCCCTCAAAAAGCTTGCGCATTATAACCCGCACATCGGCCAAGTCTAGCCAGATCGTTGATTTATCTATGTTTTTTAACTCCAGTCCGAAAATCGTCGACCGCATTGGAGCCTGGGCAGGTATGCCGATTGGCTCAAGCTGGCAAACTGAGTTCAATTATTGGGTGCCAATGCGATGACATTTCCAATAAGGCCCCAGATGACACCTTAGAGCCCGCCCAGCCAAAAGCACAGGAAATTGACGCTATCGTGGTTCTAATGGACCCATAACAGCGTTCGGTTCACAGTTCCGCCATCCCATTGCCAAATTACGTTGAGGAATTGGGTTAGGGTCCTATGGTTAGCTGCATCTATAGGGGGCAGTGATGATGGCGATGAATCGGTTTTTGGCTACGGGTCTGCTGACCCTATGCCTACCCATGGTGTCTGCGGGCACTCTGGTACAAGGCCAGGGCAGCAACTTCATGATGACCTACCACCCGATCTACACCGCCAGCTACCAGACGGTGATGAATGAGGCGGCGCAATTTTGGGCCGACACTCTGCGCTCCGACGTCCTAATCGAGGTCTATGTCGGAACCGTGGATAAGGTCTGTAGCTTTTCCTACAATGTCCAAGTGCAGACACAGCCACCGGCCAGTGCGATCAACTTTCCCCAAGCGCCGCTGGCCAACACGCACTACCCTATCGCCCTGGCTAATAGCCTGGCCGGCACCGACCTGCTGCCCGGAGCGGCCGATATTAATATTGCCTTCAATGCCCGGATGATCAATCGTTCGGCCTGCCAAAAATGGTATCTCGGCTACGACGCCAATTACGACTACAGCCAGTACAGCCTCTATTTTGAGACATTGCAGGAACTGGCCCATGGCCTGGGCCTGATCGCGCTGGGCAATGTTACCACTGGTGAACGGCTCAACGGTCAGGACGATATCTATCTGACTGGGCTCAAGTCCTCGGTCACCGGCCGCAGTGTGGTCGATATGACCGGCGCCGAGATCCGCGCCCTCGCCCATCGCAGTTCCGACCTGGCCTTTGCTGGTAACAACAGCTGGGCCGCCGCCAGCGGTCTGAGTTTCGGGCGTACCGATGATGCGCTGCTGCTCTTTACCCGCAGCTATGACGCGCCCGAGCTCACCGGCCTGCACCTACACGACGGCACGCTGCCCAAGCAGCTGATGATGGTCGACCTGCACGATACCATACCCGAAACCGATCTAGCGGTGACCATGTTGGAGGACCTGGGTTGGGCGACGACCCGCAACGAGCCGCCGCAAATCATTGGCCAGCGGACAGTGACGGTGCGCGAAGATGGGCGCTACACCTTGGCACTGGCCGACCTGATACTGATCGATGAAGCGCCGGCCAGTCTCAGCCTGAACATTTCATCGGGGAGCGCCTACACGATCGACCAGCAGACCATCATCCCGGCGCCAAACTTCGCTGGCACGCTGACCATTCCGGTTAGCGTCAGTGATCTGGAATACAACAGTGCGCCCTTTAACTTTGTGCTCACCGTCAGCCCGGTCAACGATGCACCGATCATTGGGGCCATTGGCGCCCTCACCGTACTCGAAGACAACAGCCTGACTCTGAGCCTCGCCGACCTGAACATCGTCGACCCCGACAGCCAAAGCTTTAGCCTAATGCTCGGCAGCGGCAGCCATTACCAGGTGATGGGCACGCAGATTCGGCCCGATGCGAACTGGTCGGGTGAGTTGCTGGTCCCCGTTCAAGTCAGCGATGGCCTGGCCCTGAGCGAGGTGGTAATCGCTCACATCGTGGTAACGCCGGTTAACGATGCGCCGGAACTGACCGGGCAGCGCCTGATAGAGTTCGAGGAAGACAACGAGTTGCCGTTAGATCGGTTACTGGACGAGCAGCTGCTGCTCTTCAGCGATGTCGACTCGAGCGTCTTCAGCCTGGTGGTCAGCCCCGGTGACCATTATCAGGTGAACGGCGATCGGCTGGTACCGGCGCTCGACTATGCCGGGCCGCTCACAGTCGCCATGCAGATCAACGATGGCCAACTGCTCAGCGCTACCTTCCTGGTGACTATCGATGTGCTGGCGGTTAATGACGCCCCCCGGTTACTGAGCATCGCGCCGCAGACTATTCATGAAGACGGCAGCCTATTGGTCACCCAGGCTCTGCTCGACCTGAACGACCCCGATAGCAGTGACTTCAGCCTAAGCCTCGAACGCGGCGACCATTATCAGATTGCCGCCGATAAGATCATTCCCGATGCCAACTGGTTTGGCAGCCTATCGATCAACTTGACGCTGAGTGATGGCGAGCTGAGTAGCAACAGTCTGCCACTGTTACTGACGGTGCTTCCGGTCAATGATCTGCCCGAATTGACCGGTCCGGCGCTGCCCACTGGGCAAATTTATCGGGATCTGGACGTTCAGTTGACCGGATTCGACCTCGATGGCGACGCCCTGAGCTTTAGTCTGCGCCAGGCGCCAGACTGGCTCGAACTGTCGGCCACTGGGCTGTTGCAGATTCGACCGGACTATCGCGCGGTCGGCGAGCACAGCCTCGAGATCGGCGTGAGCGACGGCAGTGCGACGGTCTACGAGAGTCGGACGCTGCCCATTCTCGATGATCTCAGTGCCAGCGATCTGAGCGTCAGCCTGGCCGTCGAACGCACCCTCTGGTCCACCAACGGCTGGGTGCCGGTCACCCTAACGCTGACCAATCTGGGGCCAAAAAGCTCGCTCGAGGCCGAGCTCAGCCTGAGTTTCAACGGCGAGTGGTCCAGCCAGGACAGCCGTTGCCCTGTGGCGAGCAATCTGCCCGACACCGACCCAGAGCGTCAATCATGCGTGCTCAGCCTGACCGACTCGACCCAACTCACCCTCGCGGTGCGCCAGGACTCGGTCGGCAGCAGCGATCTAAGATTCACTGCCCAACACGCCGGTTTTGAGGTTCTGCCCGACAACAACCAGGCTCGAGTCACCCTGACCTTTAGCGCCAGCACCCCAGCAACTCCCCAATACAGCGTGCCGGCGTTCGGCAAGGGTCAGGTGCGGGCACTGGGCATCGCCAATATTCAGGGCGGGCGCTGGCCAGAGCTGCTCTTTGCCAATGGCCCAGGTCAGGCCAGCACCAGCTATCGCTTCGACCGGTCCTGGTTTCGCCCGGTGTTACACAGCCATTTGGGCGATGCCGCCAACAGCTATGGCATGGCCTTGTTTGATGCCGACGATGATGGCGATATCGACTGGGTCCTGGCCAATGGGGGCGGCGAGGCCAATAGCGTCTATCGCAACGATGGCAATGGCCAGTTCGCCTTGATCGACCGGCTCGGGTTGGCCAACAGTCGAGGTGTGGCCTTTGGCGATATCGACGGAGATAGCGACATTGACCTGGTCTTCGCCAATTGGGATAACCCCAATACCCTCTACCTGAATAATGGTGACGGCACCTTCAGCTTCCACGCCGAACTGGGCCGGACCCGCGCGCGTGCCGTGCTGATACACGATTTCAACCGCGATGGTCGCCCGGACATTCTCTTTGCTAACTACGGCCAAGCAAATCAGCTGTTGTTTAATCGCGGCTTGGACCGGTGGGCTCGGGCCCTAGGGCGAGTCGGAGCGACCGAGCTGCTTGAATTCGAGCGCATCGAACTGGGCGGGGCCGATGACCTCACCGAAAGCATGAGTTTGGCTGACCTCGATGGCGACGGCGAAGCAAGCGATATTGTCTTTATCAATGCCGCCGATAACGCCCAGCCGGCCGGTTTGCAGATATTCACGGTCGACTCGGATGGACAGAGCAGCCTGCAGCTGCAGTCCTTGGGTAGCTCGGTGGCCGATCTCAGCGTCGGCGATTACGATGGCGATGGCCGTGATGACCTGGCCGTACTGCGCCCCGGCGGTGCCTTGGAAGTCATGCAAGTCCAGTCTGGGGGTGGTTTAATAACCATTGCCGTGCTCGACACGGACGGTGCCGATACCGTGCTCATGGTCGACGTCGATGACAGTGGCCAAGCCGATATCATCAGCGCCAATAACCAAAGCGCCACCAGCCGGCTCGATTTTGCCGGCACCGATTTGAACAACATGGCGCTCAATAATGAGGCTGCCAGCTCCGCGGTGCCCTTGGCAAACCCCCAGCCCGCCGGGGCGCAAAGCCCAACAAGCCGGGGTGGCGCCGGACTGCCCTGGATGCTGGGTCTGCTTTTATTGGTCCGACGTAAAAAAATAGCCCCAGACTGAATGGCCTTGCGCGCGAATCTGGTATAATCGCGCGGAGACCCTCGAAAAGTACCCGCCATGCGAAGCCCGTTATTGCTTGCCAAAAAAATCCTGCTCGACGCCGGTCAGGTTAAGAGCCAAAAAGCTCTGGTATCGATGATCGTGCGCCGCATTCGCACGGCCCTCAAGGTCGATGTTTGCAGTCTGTATCTGATGAATGACATGCAGCAAATGGTGCTAACCGCAACCGAGGGTCTGGCCAAGTCGGCCATTGGCATCATTCGCATGGAGCTCGGAGAAGGGCTGGTCGGCACCATTGCCAGTCGCCAGCATTTGCTCAACTTGCCCTTTGCCGAGCAACACCCTAAGTTCAAATTTTTTGTCGAGTCCGGTGAAGACCGGTATCAAGGTTTTCTCGGCATCCCAATGATCCATCTGGGCGCAGTGCTCGGTGTTTTAGTGGTTCAGGTCAAGGAGACCCGTCGCTTCACCGAGGAGGAGGAGGCTTTTCTGATTACGATGGGCGCTCACCTAGTCGCCAGTCAGGGTGCCAGCCTGAAGAAGGTGGCCCACGTTAAGGTTAGTACCGATACCGTCATCCGCCTCACCGGTATCGTCGGCGCGCCGGGTACCGCCATGGCCCGCGGCTGGGTGGTGCGCAATGATATTCGCTTAGAAGATATAGAAGAACGCAGTGGCACCAGTGTGGAATTTGAGCAACAACGCATCCAGGAAGCCTTTGACAATACCCTCGAAGAACTCGAGAGCGATGAACACACCCACGGCATCACCGAAACCCTGACGTCGCTGATCAATGTCTACAAGCTGCTGCTGACCAGCCCAGAATTGCATTCGGCCATCCAGGGCCACTTGGCCAATGGCGTCAGTGCCAGCACGGCCTTGAAACTGGGCATGATGACCCAAATCGCCGTGTTCGATGTGATGGAAGACCTCTACCTCAAGGCACGTGCCGATGATCTGCGCGTGCTCGGCGTGCGCGTCTACCGTCAATTACAGAACCTGGAACCGGAAGTCATCACCAGCGATGTGCCGATAATCTTGATTGGTGAAAACATCACCATCGAACACCTAACCCGGATTGACTCGAAATTCATCGCCGGGGTGGTCAGTAACCAGGGCTCCAAACTGTCACATACCTCGGTTCTGGCCAATGCCCTCGGCATTCCCGCCGTGGTCGGCTTGGGTGAAGGCGATCTGCGCATGTTGCATGGCCTGGATCTAATTCTCGACGGCCATCGCGGCCTGGTCATTGGCAACGCACCGGACCAAGTCACCAACGAATACCTCAAGGTGATGGCCCACCACAGAACCAGCCAAGCCAACTTGGCCCATTTGCGGTATCTGCCCGCGGAGTCGACCGATGGCGCGAAAATACGCCTCTATACCAACACCGGTCTGCTGGCCGATATACGACCCGGACTGGAACGGGGCTCCGAAGGTGTCGGCCTATACCGCTCTGAAATACCCTTTATGGTGCACAACACCTTCCCGACCGAAGAGGAACAGACGCGTATCTATCGCGGTGTGCTCGAAGCCTATGCGCCGATGCCGGTGGTGATGCGCACACTCGATGTCGGTGGCGATAAGGCTCTGCCCTATTTCCCAATTAAAGAAGAAAACCCGTTCTTGGGTTGGCGCGGCATTCGCTTCACATTGGATTATCGCAATATCCAGTTAGACCAGATCCGCGCCATGTTGTTGGCCAATATCGGCTATGACAACCTGCAGATCATGGTTCCGATGCTGAGCCAAGAAGACGAATTGGTGCGCGTGCATGCCCTGATCGATGAGGCTGTGAAACAGCTTAATGAAGAAGGTTTCCCGGTCCACAAACCACCGGTTGGCATTATGGCTGAAGTTCCGGTGATCATCTGGATGCTGCCCACCTTACGCGCCAATATCGACTTTGTGTCGATCGGCTCAAACGACTTGACCCAATACTTGCTCGCCGTCGACCGCAACAACCCGCGCGTGGCGCATCTCTATTCCCATTTTCATCCGGCCGTCTTGGCAGCCATTCACGACCTGGTCCGAACCTGCAAACGTCTCGACCTGCCGGTCAGCGTCTGCGGTGAAATGGCCTCCGATCCGCGCGCTGTTCTGCTGTTGCTCGGCATGGGGGTACACACCCTGAGTATGTCGGCCTACAAATTGCCCGTGATGAAGTGGCTGATCCGTCATATCAGTATGGCCGACTGCCAAGCGCTGCTGCAGCAAGCCATTGCGCTGGACAACGACAAGGACACCCAAGCGCTATTGAGCCAAAAACTCAGTGAAATCGGCTATACCGAACAGTTTGAATGACTTTAGTAGGCTCGGTCGAGCAGCATTTGCGCTGTCTCATCGGCCCTAACGGTCGTTCAAGGCCGTGCCGGCCAACATCGGCGACAGGTACTTTCTGAGCGACGCAAAGCGGAGCGAGCCAATCAAAACCAGCTATAGCGGATCGCTTGTAGAATCGCTAGGGCAAACAGACCCGCCAAGACATCATCGATCATAATGCCAAAACCGCCCTTGACCCGCTTGTCGAGCCAGGAGATTGGGAACGGCTTGAGAATGTCGAACAGCCGGAACAGCACAAAGCCACTAACGATCCAAACCCAATGCACCGGCAAGAACGCCATGGTGATCCAGAAACCGACGAACTCATCCCAGACGATGCCGCCGTGATCGTGCACCTGCATGTCCTGTGCGGCCCGGTCACAGACATAGACACCAAAGGCAAAGGTAGCAACCAGCGCCGCGAGATAACCATAGAGCGGCAATTGCGCCAGCAACAGGTAGAGCGGAATGGCCGCCAGGGTGCCGAAGGTCCCAGGCGCTTTGGGCGCCGCACCGCTGCCAAAACCGAAGGCAAAAAAGTGCACCCAGTGATTGTGCCAGCGGCGTTCGATAGGTTCTATCATGGGTTTGGGCTCCAGAATTGTTGTGTTGAGTTAAGTTCTTGTTAAAAGTGTTCAAAACTCTGCCAGGGCAGATCCCGTTTTCGGTCATCATCATACCAGTGCAACTGGCCAGTGCCTTGCCTTACCTCGCCGATCCGGCTAACCCGAACACCCAGTGATTGGGCGATCCGTTCGATCTGCTCGCCGGCATTCATGCCAGCGGTAAAGCACAGCTGATAGTCGTCGCCGCCGGCCAAGGCGTATTGCAGGCCGCGATCACCCAGGGCCACTAGATCGGCATCGAGCGGCAGCGCGTTAAGGTTCAGGTGCAGGTCGACTTGGCTGCTGCGCGCCAGATGGCCGGCATCACCGAGCAGACCGTCGGATATATCGATGGCGCTGTGCAGGAAAACCGCTAACTGCTCGGCCAGTGCGATTTGCGGTTTGGGCTGCCAGTAGGCGGCTAACCAGGCCGGTGGCGCCGCCGCGGCATTGCCCGCCAGGATCAACGGCAGGGCCGCGGCGGCCTGACCGAGTTGCCCAGTCACCCACACCGCATCGCCCACCTGCGCGCCGCTGCGCAACACCGGCTGGGCACAGGTGCCGTGCACACTGAGGGTCAAGGTCAGTTGCTCACCGGCGGTGGTATCGCCACCGGCCAGCATGCATTTATGCGCGATGGCCAACCGACGCAACTCAGTCGCGAACGCCTGAATCCAGCTCTCAATGTTTGGCTCGGAAGCATTATTGAGGCGCGCCGGTAAGGTCAGCGCCAGGGTAAAGAAGGCTGGGCTGGCGCCCATCGCGGCCAGATCGCTGAGCGCGGGCAGAAAGGCCCGACCGGCGACCTGTTCGGGGCTGGCATCGACCGGAAAGTGCCGACCGACAACGGCGGTGTCGGTAGAGATCACCAGCGGACGGGGGTCTTGCCAGACCAGTCCATCGTCACCAATGCCGGTTAAGACCTGGGCATGGCGCACGGGCCAGTCGGCGAAACAGCGTTGGATCAGTTCAAATTCATGCATCGGGATGCATTATTCGTTAATGCCGAACAATTCAACCTCAAATATCAACACCGAACCGGCTGGAATCTTACCCGCGGCCTGGGTGCCATAGCCCAGCTTGCTGGGAATATAGAAGCGGGTCTTGTCGCCGACGACCATCAGCTGAACGCCTTCGGTCCAACCCTTGATCACCTGGTTCAGGCCAAAGCTGATGGTCTGGCCACGCTCAACCGAGCTGTCGAACACGGTGCCATCGATCAGGGTGCCATGGTAATGCACTGTTACCCTGTCGGTCGCCTTGGGATGCACGCTGCCATCGCCCTGCACCAGCGTCTCGTATTGCAGGCCTGAGTCGGTTGTTTGCACATTAACGTTTTTTAGGTTCTCGATCAGATATTCCTGGCCGACAGNAATGTTGACCTCGGCCGATTTACGGTTGGTAAAATAACGATTCACCAACACTGAGGCGATGATCAACAGTAGAACAGCAACGATAATTTTAGACACAGGGAACTCCGGCTTTAGAATAATGGCTCAAGGCCCGGATAATACGGAATTAGTCGCGCGCGCGGAAGCGCAATCGGTTGATTCATCGATTCACTGGAAATTTTGAGCGGGTCGTGAGCGGGCCGTCGCCGGGCAGGATGCATAGGCTTTGGCAGGCTGTTGGAAGCCACCCGCTCAGCTTTGCTGAACGGGTGTTAGTGGCGGCAGACGCAAGCGGGATCGTTATGCCGCGTTCAGACTGATCTACTCGCCGGTGACGTCGAGATCATCATCGTCATCACCCGGCTGGGTAAGCGACGCAAGCTTCTGTCGCTGACGACCGACAGCCATAATCTCCAGATAGAAGGTGTCCTGTTCCGCCGCCACCAGNTGGTCGATTTCCTTGTTGATTTCGGCAACGTGGATCACGCGAGCGTCTTGCTCACTGGACCCAAATTTGCACTCAAAATCCCAAAAATCGGTATCGGCCGGCACGGCCTTCTTGCGCTCACGCGTCTGGTATTTCTTAATTTCGTGTTTGACCGCTTCCACCCGACGGGCCAGATTGATTTTGGGGTGGGTCAAACTAAAGGTCTTTTTCATGGGATTCCTGATAAAGCGGATAAAAACGAGAAGTGGTCCGATTATAGGGCTCAATTTACAGAAATCGAGCGAAACTCGGATAAACACCAATATAGAGTCATAAAGTGCCTTGGCATAAGCAACCCACAGCGTGCCCATAGTCGCCAAGGGGCCCGGTATTGGATCTGAATTCGGCCCTCATATTCGTCTTCGACGCGTGCGTTTTTGAACTAAACTTCTGCTAAGGCCGATAAAACCTCCAATTGTCAGCGGTTATCAACATCTGAGCGAGTTTATTTAGGCCACCGATGCTGTTGGTTCGAGAGCGAGTCTGCCTCGACCTTTTACGTTCTCACTGAGAGTTGTCCTTATGATGCTTACCAAGAGTCCACTCATTCCGCTTTACAAACAGTTGTACCGCAAGACAGCGGAGGCGTCGCGATGATCGCCTGGGTCAACACAGATGCGGCTGGCGGCGCGCAATGGCAGCGTCAAGAACAACCCAGACCAACCCCAAGAGACGGCTGGGCCCTGATTCGGGTGCGAGCCGTGGCTCTTGATCGTTCAGAATGCGTCGGTGAAATTGTGCACCCCGGAGGCTTGCAGTTGCCTGTTGGGACCCGAGTTGCTGCATTAAAGGTCGGTGTGTCCCAGCCTAGCGAGGGCACCTACGCCGAATACGTCCTGGTACCCCACGCTGATCTATTCCCGCTCAACAGCCAGCTGCCCTGGGATGTCCTCGCGGCGCTGCCGACATTACTGCGCAACGCCCACGGGGCCCTGCACATTGGCTTGGCGATAGCGGATGCCGAGTCCCTGTTGATCCGAGGTGGCACCTCAACCATTGGCTTGACTGTCTTGGCCTTGGCCAAGGCGGCAGGCTTACGGGTTGGCGTCACGACCCGAACCAGCGATCAGATTACCAATTTGATTCACGCCGGCGCCGACGAAGTCTGGATCGACAATGGTCAGGTCGCGCCACAGATCGCCGCCTCCATCTTCAAACCCTACGATCGAGTACTGGAACTGGTTGGCGATAGCACGCTGGAGGACTCATTGGCATGCGTCGGCCCGAGTGGGCTGGTGTGCAGGATGGGCAACCTTGGCGGACCTGCGTCACCGGAGAATTTCAACCCTCGTGTCGATATNCCTACCGCTGTAGAACTGACCTCGTATCAAGGCGAAGCGGCGGATCTAAATGGCTCACAGCTGCAAACCTATCTCGATCTGGCAGCCGCCGCCCGCCTNAGCCTGCCTGTTGCTAGGGTGTTTAACTTCGACGACCTCGCGGCCGCCCAGCGTTTACTGGCTCAGAGTCCGGCCGGTGCGAAAATAGTGGTACTGCGTTGCCCCTAATGCTTGGCTTATAAGGAAACCAAAAGTTACACTGGTCTTTTCTCGGTGTGAGTTATTGATGCACCTATTACACAGGTTTTTTTATGGCTATGTACCCATCCCTGAATGTCTTCGGCGAACCACTCGACCCGTGTGGCGAAAACCCCTTAACCGGTTTCTATCGCGATGGCTGCTGCAACAGCAGTGATGAAGACGGCGGATCGCACACCGTATGTATCGAAGCGACCGAAGAGTTTTTGCGCTATTCCCAACTCAAGGGCAATGATTTNTCCACGCCGGTACCGCAATACAACTTTGCCGGCTTAAAGCCGGGCGACACCTGGTGCATGTGTGCCGCACGTTGGTTGGAGGCCATGAAAGACGACAAGGCGCCACGCGTGTTTTTACGCCGAACCCATTTGCGAGCGCTCGACCGGGTCGCGTTGGATTTGCTCAAACAGTATGCCGTCGACCTTAATTAGGGGCCTTAAGCGCTGGCATTGGGGCGGCCTGCTGACGCTGATCACTCTGGTCGCCAGCTATGTTTTGGCCCTAGCGATCTTACTGGTGTTGTGGCGTAAAGGGATCGATTTAATGGCCTTGATCATCGTTATTGCCAGCAGCACAACGAGTTTTGGATATTAAAGCTCTCCGTCCAGCGGCCGGGCATTGAACGGAGGCATTGAACGGACACGCACTTTTGGTACTCGACACCGAGCCATTAATGCCCAAACAATTCATGTAGACGCAGCTCACGACCGGGCACGATAACGCTCAACAAAGTCAGCAGCTGCAAAGTTTCTAAAGTCTGGCATCGCAGCCGCCAGGGCCGCATGCGACCAATGCCACCAGGCTATCTCCTGCAAACCCTCGATAACCTCGGACGCAAACCTAAATCGGATCCTTCGGGCCGGCACACCACCAACCACTTCGAAGGGCTGCACATCCTTGGTGACCACGGCATTGGCGCCAATCACGGCACCATTGCCGATGCTTACGCCTGCGGTAATCACAGCACCGTGACCGATCCAGACATCGTGACCGATGTTGACAGGGCTGTTTTGTCGCCAGGCGAATAAGTCTGCGTCGTCATCATCTGCCAAGCCGAATTGCCGACTGCGATAGGTGAAATGGTGCAAGGCCGCTTTGTGCATCGGATGGGTACCGGGATTGATCCGGGTATGGGCGGCGATCGAGCAAAACTTGCCCAGGGTGGTATGGATCAAATCGGAGTCGTCACAGATATAGGAATAGTCATCCATGCGCACATTATTAAGTTTACAGCGCTGCCCTACTTCGTTGGCATAGCCAAAGTGGCTGTCTAGCAACACAGTCTGTGCACCGATACGGGGGCTAGCGCCAAGCAGTGCAGGCCCTGCATTAGGGATTGGGGTTTGCGGTTTGGAGATTGGGGTTTGGTTCATATGTGGCTCCACTGGCTAAAAAACCTTGCGATCCTGATCCACCAAAAGGTGGCCATTATGTCCAACCACAGCCTCTAGTTCAGGGGCCGAGGTTGATGCGTATTACCGTGTTCAAGGGCAATTTCCTGATTGTCGTACGCCAGCCAAACATTCTCGGGTAGGCAGTCTTGCTGGGCCATCAGATAGCTATCCATCTGATGCGACAGATGGGTCAAGCAGATCGAGGGTCTTTGGCCGGCGCTGGCAAAACGCGCGGACAGGTCTAGGACGTCCGTTAAGTCATTGTGGTTGGCCGCATGGGCGTCGGCCAGTCCGGGTGGAAAGGTGCAGTCGATAATCAATAGGTCCGGCTGCCAGGCCAACAGGAATTCCTCGCTCGCTGCGGGCAGGCCCTTGGTATCGCACAGGTAGGCAAATTTCTGCCCCTCGGCTTCGAAGCAATAACCCAGGGTGGCCTTACTGTGATTGAGCGGTATGGCCGTGACCTGCAACACTGTTTGAGGCTGGGTTACAGCGTCCAGCGATAACGCAAACGACTGGGTCTGAAAGGCTTTCTTGATCGGCCTGAAATCGAGCAAGCCATTGTTTTTATAGAGGTCGGCGCAACCGACTCGATCGCGCGGACAGTGCACCGGTATTGGCTCACCCTGCCCCCAACGCAAATGAAACAAGCCGAGCAGATGATCAGCGTGAAAATGACTGAGAAAGATACCCGCCAACTCATTGGGCGCAAAGCGCTCGGCGAGCCGGGTATTGCCGGCATCGATCAGAAAGTTGCGGCCGGCTAACGTTAAGACCACACAGCTGCCAGTACGCTGATACGTACTGAGCAACAGGGCACGTTCACAAGCCGGACAATGACAACCCCAAACCGGCACCTGACGTGCATCCCCGGTTCCCAAAAAGCGCAGCTTCATAGACCCAAACCCACCATCAACCCAAAGCGCGGAACAGGCCACCCCTTGTGGGGACAGGCATCTTTCTTACTGGGACAGACACCATTAGCTCCTGCGCTAACCTTAGCGGGACAGGCAATGGCATTCCGCCCCCTCCTTGTAAACCCATGCCCCTTATGGGCTAGCGGCTTGGCCGAGGTGCCCAAATTTGGCGCGATCATTGGACTCCCTCTGCCACCAGCCCTAGGGCCGGCAGTTGGCGGGCCAGCTGTGCCAGGCTGGCGTCGAGTGGGCCGTTATTGTCGATCACCAGGGCGTCCTCAATGGGTACCTCGATCTGGCGTTGCATCCGTTCGCTGATCTGGTCCGGTGATTCGCGTCGCCGTTGGTGCAGCCGTTGCCGGCACGTTTCGTCGGCCACGGTCACCAGCACCGGGATCAACTGCGCGCCCAAACGTGCCCGTGCTTCAGGCAGATAGTCTCGGCTGCCATTAACAAACACCTGCAGGCCCGCGGCCAGCCAATGGTGCACTTCGATGCCGACGCCGTAATGCAGTTGGTGCGCTTGCCAGGCAAACAACAGCGCCCCGGCTTGCTCGCGCCGACTGAACTCGGCCGCGGTCAGCGCGATATGGTTTTCCGATCCGGCATCGGCGGCACGCGTGATATAGCGATGCGCGACGACGACCCCGGGATAATGACGTAACCGCTCAAGAATGGCGTCCTTGCCACTGCCGGAACGACCGATCAGGTAATAGAGTTTGCCGCTGCTCATCAGTAGACCCGCTCGCCCTGGTTCCAAACCTGCTGAATCAGCGGATGATCGTGTTGCCAACGCACGCGCACCAGGTCGGCACGCAATCCGGCCACCAGGCTGCCGCGATCGGTCAGGCCAACCGCCGCCGCCGGGGTTGAGGTCACGGTGCGAATCGCATCGGCCAGGCTGTAGGGGTTGTCGAGACCGGCCAACTGAAAGGCCGCATCCAACAGGCTGTTTGGGTAATAGTCCGAGGACAGAATATCGAGCACACCGGCTTGGGCCAGCTCGGCGGCGGCGACATTGCCCGAGTGCGAGCCGCCGCGCACTATATTGGGTGCGCCCATGAGCACTTTCATACCTGACTGATGGGCTGCCTGGGCCGCTTCGAGGGTGGTCGGGAATTCCGCGATCGACATACCAAAGGACAGCGATTCCTCGATGTGCGCCAGCGTGGCATCGTCGTGACTGGCCAGTGGAATGGTTGCGCCCTGGCAATGCGCGGCAATCTGCTGACGGAAGGGGGTGCTATAGAGCTCACTGCTTTGCTGATGGCTGGCGATAAAGGCCGTCATCTGGGCATCGCTAAAGTTCATCTTGCCTTGATAATACTGAATGTACTTATCGAGCCGGGCAAACTGCCGTTGGCCGGGCGCATGATCCATAATACTGACCAGGCGCACCAGGGGATTATCGGACAACTCGGTAAACAGTTCTAGGCAGCTTTTATGGCTGACTTCACAGCGCAAATGCACCAGGTGGTCCGCGCGTGTCAGGCCCAGTGCGCAGGTTTCCACCAGCGACGACAACATATAATGCAGACTCTTCAAGCGAAAACCATCGGCCTTGATATCACCAATGGAGACGGCATCGAACACGGTGGTGATGCCCGAGGCAATCACCTGGGCATCGTGGGTCAGCACCGCCGATCGACCCGGCCATTGCACACCGGGCCGAGGTACAAAGTGCTTTTCCATATTGTCGGTGTGCAGTTCGATGAGGCCGGGTAGCAAGTAGTCACCGCGACAATCGATCGCCTGCGGCAGGCTCGAGGCGCCACTCTGGCATTCCTGAATCAGGCCGTTTTGCACCACCAGGGTGCCGAGCACCACCTCATTATTGAGCACTAACTGAGCCCCACTGAAGATCTGTTCTGAACTGTTACTCATGCGCTTAACTCCCCGGTTTGGACCAGCACGGGGGCAAAGTCCACCACCCGATCGGCAACACAGTCGCGTACTTCTTCATCGTGAAAAATGCCGACAATCGCCGAACCCTGTTGTTTGGCGGCATTGATCAGTTCGATCACCACCCGGCGGTTGACGCTGTCCAGTGACGCGGTCGGTTCATCGAGTAGCAGAAAGGGCGACGGGCGAATAAAGCCGCGCGCGATATTGACCCGTTGCTGCTCACCACCGGAAAAGGTCAGCGGCGATAGAGCCCAGAGGTGTTCGGGGATATTCAGGGTGGTTAACAGCCGCTGGGCCGCGTCAATGGCAACATCAACCTCGACCCCAGCGGCCAACAGTGGCTCCTTGACAATATCCAAGGTCGCCACCCGCGGCACCACGCGCAAAAACTGGCTGACGTAATTAACATAATGCGCACGCAAATTCAGTTTTTGAAAATCCGGCGCACTCAACAGATCAATCTGTTGGTTATCGAAGTGGTAAATGATCTCGCCCTGCTCGCACAGGTAGTTGCCAAACAGACTCTTCAGTAGCGTACTCTTACCCGAGCCGCTGACGCCTTTCAACACCACACACTCGCCGCGTGCGACCTGCAAATTAAAATCGCGCAGCACCTGGTAGCGGACTTCCTGGTGGTGATGCAGGACAAAGGTCTTGGATAAATTTCGAACGTCAATCGCCATCGTTTGCATACAGATTCCTTAAAAACTCAGCACAGAGTTAACCAATAACTGGGTGTAAGCGTGTTGTGGATCGTCGAGCACCTGATCGGTTAAACCGGTCTCGATCACGCGGCTGTCTTTCATCACGATCATCCGATCGGAGAGCAGCCGTGCCACCGCCAGATCGTGCGTGACCAGTACCACCGAGAGTTGATATTCGCGCACCAGGGAACGCAACAGATCGAGAATGCGCGCCTGTACCGACACATCGAGACCACCGGTCGGTTCGTCCATAAAGACTAGGCGCGGGGCCGTGGCCAGGGTGCGGGCAATTTGCAGGCGTTGCTGCATGCCGCCGGAAAATTGCGTCGGCATGTCGTCGATGCGTTGGGTGTCCAGCTCGACCTGGCGCATCCACTCCGTACTGGTGGCACGCAGTTGGCCATAGTGGCGCGCGCCGACGGCCATCAGTCGTTCGCTGATATTGCCCCCGGCACTGACGCGCAAGCGCAGGCCATCACGCGGGTTCTGATGCACCAGGCCGAGATCGGTGCGCATCAACAGCCGCCGACGTGCTTCCGACAGTTCATAGAGCGACTGGCTTTGACCGGCCGTATCCTGATAGATGACCTGGCCGGCGTCGGGCGGCACACTGCCACACAAACTCTGCAATAGGGTGCTCTTGCCGGAGCCGGATTCCCCGACAATGGCCAGGACTTCACCCGGATAGAGCTCAAACGACACATCCTGAGCACCGGTGTTCGGCGCATAAAGACGGGTCAAATTCTTAACCGATAACAGACTGGTCGGTGCCTTGCCTTGGTAGTTAAACATCCTGTTCTCCTTGCACGGTTTCGCTCAC
>JGI20153J14295_10000120_pt1 | contig 61135 bp, 67 predicted proteins | sample COG_03_FD_14295 | JGI IMG/M metagenome (IMG submission 14295) | reverse complement strand
GTAAGTCCTCTTTCTGCAGTGGCACAGGATTTCTCAAGCCCTGTAGACTATACCGTTACTGCTGCTGATGCATCGACCCAGACGTATACGGTGACTGTAACTAATGAGAGTAGCAGTGGAGGAGGAGGAGGTGGTGGTCGCAGCTCCTCTGGATCTGATGACGATGAGTCTACTGAAAAAGTTACTATAGAGGAATTAACTTCCCTCACTCCTTCGGAAGAACTTGAAGAACAGGCTCGGAAAAAAGTTCTATTGGCTCAAATAGATAAGATGCAAAAAATAATTCAGATTCTCACCGCACAGTTGGATAAAAAACAACAAAATTCTCTTCAGAGCCCTGCACTTCATCAATTCTCAAATAGGCTTAAAGTAGGGGATCAGAGTCCTGACGTTCAGAGTCTGCAAAAGAAACTCAATAGTCTAGGATTTATAGTCTCACCCTCAGGACCAGGATCGCCAGGTAATGAAACTATATATTATGGACCAGCAACCACTGCTGCTATTAAAAAGTTTCAATGTCGATACAACATTGTTTGTACAGGCACGCCACAAACTACCGGCTATGGAAATTTTGGCCCAATGACCAGACAAATGATTAGTTCATTTTAAGATACGATATACGTTAGTATAAAAATGTATCTTCACTCCGTCTTTCAATTCCCGGACGTGAGTGAAGCTGTTCACTCGCTTAGTCGCCCAGACAAAAGCTCCTTCGGGGAATTTTATATCTGGGCATCTACTATCCACGGAATGGAACCAGTTTGAGGAAATGACGGTGGATTGGTTGGAGGAGGCAAGGATCTGTTTCTTCTAGATTCTGTGGTTTTTGTTATAATGAACGTAATGAGCAGAGTAAATAAAATACTATCTGTTGTACTTCTTACGTTTTTCCTTGGAACAATGTTTTTCAGTTTGTTTCAGATGTCTGTGGGAATGGATATGTCAGGCGGAATGACTGACTGTCCGTTTATGTCACACGAAGAAGTTATCTGTCCAATGAACCTTGCCGACCATATGGGAGCATGGAAGTCAGTATTTCTCTCCGTCACCCCTACACTAACGCTACTTCTGGCTGTTGCTGGCATCGCAGCGTTTGTTACTTCAATTGCCCCAAATCTGTTGCAGAGAATACAATATCCTTTACCTTCACAAAATAGATGGCTTCAAATCAGAACATATACTTTTTCATATAGACCACTGCAAGAACTGTTTTCAAACGGTATTCTTCACCCTAAATTGTACTGATATCTTTTTTGAGAATTTATCACTAACAACTAACTAAACATGAATCAAAATACAATTTTAATTGCAGTCATCGCACTGCTTATTGGAGGAATTGGAGGGTATGTAATTGCTGACAAGGATGACTACAGCATGAGAGGAATGGATCATTCCATGATGCAATCAGACGATAGAGACGGTGATCGAATGCAGATGGGGAATATGATGGGTATGGATCATGGAGCCATGATGGTTTCAACCGAACGGGAGTTTGTTGCTGGAATGATCCCACATCATCAAGAGGCGGTAGATACGGCAACAGAAGTGCTTGAGCGGGGTGGTTCAGTTGAAGAAATCCGAACGTTAGCAGAAGATATCATTGCTGCTCAAGAGACCGAGATTGCAATGCTTAAGCAGTGGCACTTGGGCTGGTATGGAGAAGAATATGGAGTAGATGGTTCATACCAGCCAATGATGGGTGATTTGTCACAACTTTCAGGAGTAGATCTTGATAAGCGGTTTTTGGAAGACATGATTCCTCACCATATGGGAGCTATCATGATGGCACAAAGTGTACGTCCTCACATTGAACATCAGGAAGTAACCGACATGGCTGATGCAATTATGGAAACGCAGACCGCTGAGATTGAGTTGATGAGGAATCTGCTCATGAGTCTCTAAGAGAAAAACTTTCTAAAAAGTCCGCACGATTGTGCGGTCTTTTTAGTTCCACTACGGACAGTAGGTACAAATAAAATACTTTTATAAATAAGAGTATTTTGAGATGGGTGACTACCGGGAAGGGAATTGGTCACGAATCACTAAGTATATTTGTTCACCTACGGCACCAAAACTACTAAGTGTTCTCGACCCCGACTCGTCTGTCGTGAGCGACATGACTCCGTCTTTCAATTCCCGGTCGAAAGCAAAGTAGTTTGCTTTCTTAGTCGCCCAAAAGAAAAACCCCCAGAAGGGACTTTTTGTCGTGGGCACCTACTGTCCATGGAATGGAACCAGTTTGAGGAGTTGACGGTGGATTGGTTGGAGGAGGCACGGACGGTGTTTATGTAAAAACCCCCGCCAATTTGGCAGGGGTTATGTTTATTAGGCAAACTGCCCAGTTGACTCATAGCTTAATTGGAGGATTCCAAAAAAGCGTAGTCATGTCAGCCAATCTTTTACGAAAATCACGATCTTCGTCAGCCCAGTCGTTTAGTCGGCTCTTATCAAACCGTTTTGTTGGAAGGTTGAACTTTCTTGCGATTTGAGCAAGAACGTCTTTTTCGACAGGGATGTAGAGGTGGTCTGGAACGTTTGCTGCTTTTTCTGGAACACCTTCGGTGATTCCAATTTCTTGCATTGCTTGTACAAGATCGTAGCCAGAATGCGTTCTCCACTCCCAGTAACCGTTCAGCCCGTTCGTGATAGCCTTCCATGCGGCTGTCCGCTGCATTTCTTCAGGAAGGTCAAACTTGACCGCTAGGAAGAAACGATTGTTCCAGTAACACTGATGTGCCGCTTGGTTCTCGTAGACATCGAGAGCTGCTTTCTCAATGTCCTCTTTGGAATAAGCAGTTGATCCTTTTAGAACATCGTCAATGATTGTGTGTGATTCTGGCATATCATGCCTCCTTACTTGTTTCGCCAGGGTAACTGGCTTTATAGCCAAGATTGGCGAGTTCCAGTTCTATCGACAGACTCGTGTCTTTGCCGATAGTTTGGTCGAGGTAAATACGACAAGCGTCATGAATCAGCTCCGCTCGTTCCTGATCGTTTTCAACACGTTCAGGAAAGTTATGGGCCCTGATGTGGATATTGATGTTAGGTGCATTGTGGTCCCATTCAGAACCAGTTTGAACTCGAACGATCACTTCGTCTTCAGTAACCCCTCCTTCATGGAGAAGAGAACCTTTGACGTTGAGATATTGAGCTGAAAGGCTAGGAATAGCACGAGCAAGCTCTACAGCTGCAAGTTCATTACCTGGCATGAAAGTCAGTATTGCCGTTGGCACGTTTAATCTCCTTTGTATATTGGCTCTGTAAAAGAGCGGTGCGATTTTCTATGTCGAACAATACAACATAAAAAGTAATCTGTCTATATTTGGGCGACTACCGGGAATTGGTCACGAGTTACTAAGTATATTCCTGCGCTGCGCTTGAAATCTACTAAGTACTCTCGACCCCGACTCATTCGTGACAAAGTCACATCATTCCGTCTTTCAATTCCCGGCCGAAAGCAAAGCAGTTTGCTTTCTTAGTCGCCCAGACAAAAGAAAAGCCCCTTTCGGGGTTTCTTGTGTCTGGGCGACTACCGGGAATTGAACCCGAATTGAGAGTACCACAAACTCCAGTAATAACCATTATACCATAGTCGCCATGTGTGTTGATTTTCTTCGCTATTCTATGTGGTGCGCATATTTATACCTATTTTTTGACCAAATGTACAGTGCGCTAGAGTGGGTGTGGTATACAATATAGGTAATGGATACAGAAGGATTACAATCAGTGATATTTTTTATGTTTCTCTTGGGTGCAGGAGTGGGATTTTTTATTGCGAAGATTCTTCTGTAGATTTCTGCAGGTAATTTTTTGACAGAGCTTATCCCTGTTGTCTACTATATAAATGTACGTACTCTATATTATACTCAAGACTATCTTAATGGTAATCAGTTTTATATATGAAGGGATTTATTGAAGAGTTTAAAGCGTTTGCAGTGAAGGGAAACGTAATTGATCTTGCAGTGGCGGTTGTTATCGGTGCAGCGTTTGGGAAGATTGTATCTTCACTTGTTGCGAACATCATCATGCCTCTTGTCGGTGTAATTCTAGGGGGAGTAAGTTTCTCTGGTATGACGTATCAGGTAGGGGACGCAATGATCACTTACGGAGTATTCATTCAATCAATTGTTGATTTCGTAATTGTAGCGCTTGTAATCTTCATGGTTGTGAAGGCTATTACTAAGGCACAGTCTATGGGTGAAGAAGAAGCTCCTTCAGAGGATGCTCCAGCTGAACCATCGGATGAAGTAAAATTGCTCACTGAAATTCGTGACAGTCTACGACGAAACTAACCGCAGTGAAATATACAAAAAACCGGTGCTTTTGGCACCGGTTTTTTGTATATTTTGCTTCATTTTTACATCACAACACAAACCCAAACGCTTGCGCAAGTGGGAGCGATATTGCTATCCACAGGTTGGCGCTAAGCCCCTTTTTTAAGCCCTTTGAAAATGTCCTGTGTTTTGGCTATATTTCACTTTCTCATCATTTTTTTATCCCCAAAAGCACCGTACTTAGGGCTATTTTACAAACTACACAAGCAAGGATATTATGTATATATCACTCGATAACGACTCCACTTCCGAGTGTATCCTGAGGGGAGGATGCGCGATTATATCGTGCCATGTTAGCCGCATGGTTATATAGTTGTCGCCGCCTACCATACACTGATCTTTCTTAAAAATTATTGTCCTGACCATAAAAACGTCAGATACAACACACACCACACAATTATTTTTGCGAGAGATCTGATCCGCAATCCAACTGGAGGTAGTTGGACGCGGTTTATTAGCCCCTAAATTCTGGAGGAATTTAGGAAAAACATACTTATAATATGTTCACAGAAATCACAAAACGAAACGGAGACAAGGTGCCGTTTTCTACCGAAAAGATCATTGTTGCAATGCGTAAAGCATTCTCACAGGAGAATACTCCTGTTACTGACGATGTGCTGCAACAAATGTCTGATCGGGTTATGGCGAAGCTTGAAAGTCTTTGCGAAGCTGCAACAGAGGAGCCGTGTCCAACAGTAGAGCAGGTACAAGATCTTGTAGAGGAGACCTTAATGGAGCGAGGATATTTTGTAGTTGCAAAGCACTACATCCTCTATCGGTTCATGCAGACAGAAGGACGCAAGGACGAGGTGATCGAAAAGATTCAGAAAAATAGTCTGATGATCAAAACTGCAGAAGGAGAGGAGCAGTTTTCGCGAGAAAGTGTACAAGCGTATGTAGAAAAGTTTGTTACTGGTCTTGAAGACAGCGTGAACCTTGAGGGAATCGTGAATCAAATTGAACGAGAAGTGTACGACGGCATTTCTACAAAAGAACTTACGAAGCTGGTAACACTGGTATTGCGCTCTAAAGTAGAGCTTGATCCTGCGTACTCACAAGTAGCAGCGCGACAGTTGTGTGCACGAGTGTACGAAGAAGCGATTGCTGAAAATACTGACGTTACTGCAAAAGACTTCACGAAGAAGTATCGAGATGCATTTACGCGTAACATCAAGATTGCGGTAACTGATAAAAAGATAGCAGAAGGAATGCTCGAATTTGACATGAGCAAGATCACTGCAGCAATTGACCCAGAGCGCGACGATCTCTTCCGGTACCTCGGTGTTGAAACACTTAACGACCGATACTTCATTCGTGCAGCAGATGGCCACGTACTTGAGACACCACAATACATGTGGATGCGTGTAGCAATGGGACTTGCGCTTAATGAAGAGGATAAGGAAGCACGCGCAATTGAATTCTACGACGTAATGTCACAACTCCGATTTGTGCCTTCTACACCAACGTTGTTCCACGCAGGAACACCGCATCCACAACTTTCATCATGTTACCTCAACGTGGTTGAAGACGATCTAAACCATATCTTCAAGGTATTTGGAGATAATGCTCAGCTTTCAAAGTGGGCGGGGGGCATCGGTACTGCATGGACAAAGCTCCGTGCAACAGGATCACTTATTAAAACAGCTGGTATTACCTCACAAGGTACTATTCCATTCTTAAAAATCTCGAACGATGTGACGGTAGCCATCAATCGTTCTGGGCGTCGGCGTGGTGCGACGTGTGTATATATGGAAAACTGGCATTATGACTTCCTTGATTTCTTAGAGCTTAGAAAAAACACAGGAGACGAACGACGACGAACGCATGACATGAACACAGCATCTTGGATTTCTGATTTGTTCATGAAGCGAGTGAAAGAGGGAGGTGACTGGACACTATTCTCACCGGATGAAGCTGTTGATCTTACCGAAACATACGGAAAAGAATTTGAGGAACTCTATACAAAATATGAAGAAATGGCTGACCGTGGAGAAATCAAACTCTTTAAGAAGATGAAAGCAGCTGACCTTTGGAAGCGACATATTGGAATGCTCTTTGAAACTGGTCACCCATGGGTAACATTCAAAGATCCTTCAAACATTCGTTCTCCGCAGGATCATGCAGGAGTGGTACATAATTCAAACCTGTGTACTGAAATTACACTTAACACCTCAGCAACAGAAACTGCGGTATGTAACTTGGGATCAGTGAATTTCTCAAAGCATATGGAAGGCAGTACGTTTGACGAGAAGAAGGTTGAGGAAACTGTTACTACAGCAATGCGAATGCTTGATAACGTAATTGACCTAAACTTCTACCCAACCAAAGAAGCACAGCACTCAAACATGAAACATCGACCAGTAGGACTTGGAGTCATGGGATTCCAGGAGGCGCTGTATAGGATGAACGTTCAGTTTGATTCAGAAGAGTGTGTGACGTTTGCTGATTACTCACAGGAAGTAGTATCACGAGCAGCAATTGCTGCATCAAGTGATTTGGCACGAGAACGAGGATCGTACGAATCATTCCCGGGATCAAAATGGGATCGAGGCATTCTTCCAGTAGATACGATTAAACTCCTTGAAGAAAACCGAGGGATGAGTACAGGAGTTGATACTAGTGAAGCACTTGATTGGGCACCAGTACGAGACTCAATCAAAAAGTACGGTATGCGAAATAGTAACTGTATGGCAATTGCCCCAACAGCGACGATTTCAAACATCGCTGGATCTACTCCAGGTATTGAACCGATCTACAAGAACATCTACGTTAAGGCGAACATCTCAGGAGACTTCATTGTGGTAAACAATGCATTGGTTGCTGACCTGAAGGAAGTAGGACTATGGAGTAAAGACATGCTCGATATTCTGAAGTACCACGATGGTTCAGTGGCAAATATAACTGAAATTCCTTTGGAAATTCGAGCAAAGTATAAAGAAACGTTCGAGATTGATATGAAGTGGATTGTGAAGGCAGCGGCAGCGCGAGGGAAGTGGATTGATCAAGCGCAGTCATTGAACATTTTTTATTCTGGAACGTCCGGAAAAGAAATCAGTGATCTATATATGTATGCGTGGGAAGCGGGGGTAAAAACAACCTACTACTTACGTTCACTTGCTGCTACACAAGTTGAGAAATCAAGTATTAGCGCAGAAGGGTCACAGACACGAAAGAAGAACGATATTCCCGCAGTTACTACTGATGTAGCGGGACCAGAGGTGGCGACACCGTCACCAATGGCAACCCCCTCACCAATTCAGAAGGAACAAATTGACGCTGCGAAGGTGGCTGAAATGGCTAAAAAGTTACCGAAAAAGGAGATACGGTTACACATTGCGGAAGAATCCCTGTGTGAATCTTGTGAATAAGTACTAAATGTACTTATGCAAGAGATGAGACTGTCGCAAGGCGTTGACTATTATTTTCAAAGAAAATAATGACAACCTGAACAGTCTCCGGAGGGGAAGTAGAACAAAGTTCTCTACACCCTTTAACAAAGTAGGTATGCAGGTACGGTATACTAAGTGAACAAGAGAAGAGGTGCTTGGCAGGGATTGTGTAACGCGATACGCAGTCCCCGCCAAGTGCCTCTTTTTGTCCAACAGAACTGCCTTAATGGCAGTTTTGTTCCCCTCAAAAATCTACACCACTTGGCATTTTTCTCCACTGCAGTACAATAGGCACAAGAAATCATTACCAACACTCAAAATACTATTATGGCAAAAAAAGGAATCATCAATAATGTCGGAACTGACCCAAACAAAATTCTACCCATGAGCTACCCGTGGGCGCGTGAACACTACAAGTCTGGTGTAAACAATAACTGGGTACCTGAAGAAATTTCAATGCAGCTTGATATCGAGTTGTGGAAGAGGGAAGGAGAGGGTGCACTCTCACCCGAAGAACGACGCATGATTCTATGGAATCTAGGGTTCTTCTCAACCGCAGAATCTTTGACTGCGAACAACTTGGTGTTGGCAGTATACAATCATGTAACCAATCCCGAGAGCCGTCAGTACCTCTTACGACAGGCATACGAAGAGGCAATCCACACTGATACGTTTATCTACTGCTGTGACTCACTCGGACTTGATCCTGATGAGATCTACAACATGTATGAGACAATACCTTCAATTAAAGCGAAAGATGATTTTGTTGTTGATTTCACGAAGTCAGTATACGATCCGAACTTTAAGACTGATACGCCTGAAAATATCCAAAAGTTCGTACATGACTTGATTGGATTTTACGTAATCATGGAAGGGATCTTCTTCTACGCCGGATTCGCGATGATTCTCTCTATGAAACGACAAAACAAGATGGTTGGTATCGGAGATCAGTTCCAGTACATCCTGCGTGATGAATCTGTGCACTTAGCATTTGGTCTTGATCTGATCCGAACTATTCGTGATGAGAACCCAGAAATCTGGACAGAGGAATTTGAGGCAGACATTCGAGATAAAATTAAAGTAGCGGTAGAACTTGAGAAGAATTATGTGGATGACGCAATGCCTAACGGATTCTTAGGACTTAATCCACAGACGGTAAAGGACTATGTAGAACATATTGCGGATCGACGTCTCGAACGACTTGCTATGCCACTTGAGTACAACAAAGAATCACCATTCCCGTGGATGGCAGAGGTGATTGATGTGAGCAAGGAAAAGAACTTTTTTGAGACACAGGTTACTGAATACAAGAACTCAGGTAGTTTGGATTGGTGAATGAGCAAAGGCTCGAAGATCCTATTGCGAATTTATGTCCCGATTTGTCCCTGTCCTAGGACAAATCGCTGGACGAACAAAGTTAAACCCTGTACCAAGCTCGGTCTAGGGTTTTCTTGTGTTCCCTGGAGCAATTTAAGAGGAAATTATGCCATGTATCATTAGATTCTTGATTTTATCTAATATAAAACGGCAGCCATGGCTGCCGTTTTTCTATCGGTGTGGTTAGGTCGTAGAATAAATAAAATCAACTTTGTTTATTTTCTCACGCATTAGATAAATTACCTGTTCCCACATACTGCAGTATTCAAAAAATGAAGACCGTGTCGAACGAAGTTCTCTCCGTGCTTCACCAAGTGACTGGTCGTGAATGATTAGATCATTTGAATGAGTTGTGTAACTATTTTCACCTTTCACAAACTTTAAGCCATGAAAATGTGCTGCAGCAGCAAGATATTTTTTTTCAGCAACATCTCTTTTCGTTGTGCGCATCGTGTCTTCCTCCTCTAGGACGATTTAAGTTATTTGTACAATACCCCAAAAAACGGAAATTTGCTATGATATAACCTATGCGAAGTACCCTTACCATTATTCTCTTTATAACGATCCTCTTTGGGGGAGGATATTTCTATTACATTGCTGAGGCGATTTGTCCTGCGCCTCTCCCGTATGCTATTGGTAGTATCGATGATTCGTTTGATCTCTCAATTGATGAGGCACGTTTGGCGATCTCTGAAGCGGAGAGTGTGTGGGAGGATGCTACGGGGCAGAATTTATTTACCTATGACCCTGCGGCGAAGTTTACGATCAACTTTGTATATGACGAACGACAACAGCTAACTGACGCAGAAGGGAATTTCAAAGAGCGACTTGACCATACCGAAAGTGTGAGTGACGGGATTAGTGAAACGTATGAGCAATTAGTTGCCACTTATAATGATCTACAAATTAGCTACGGGGACAATGTTGAAAAATATGAACGAAACCTTGCTGCGTACAATACACAGGTCCAGCAATATAATGAAGAGGGAGGGGCACCTGCGAATGTGTACGAAGTACTGCAGGAACGTAAAGAAGATCTTGATGTGGAGCAAAATGAGCTTAACGGACTGTCTAAGCAACTTAATACGTTAGTTGAAGAGATTAATGCTATTGGAGAGCAGGGCAATCGTCTGATTGAGACTTACAACCGTGGTGTTGCTGAATACAATAGTTCATTTGGAGACCATCGTGAGTTTACACAAGGAACATACAGCAGTGAAGGACGCATTGATATCTATGCATTTGCAGATGATCAAGAGCTTAGGACGGTGTTGGCTCATGAGCTTGGGCACGCGTTATCACTTGATCATGTGGCGAATGAATCATCAATCATGTATTTCCTTATTGGAGAGCAGGACGATCCTTTGGAGCTCACGCAAAACGATATAGAAGAATTTGTACGTGTTTGCAGTAATACCGGCGTGTGGGATACAATAATGCAAAGAGTCTTTAATACATAATTTAATTATCATGGAATCACAATCATTTATGAGTAAGGGGTACGTGCAGATGCTGATGGCACTGATACTTATTGGTGTTATTGCAAGTTTAGCTGCATACACACACCTGACACTTAAAGAATCAAAAGGAATTTTTACTGGAGAAACAACTATTTCAGTTTCTGGGGAAGGCGAAGTGCTCGCAAAGCCAGACATTGGACAATTCTCGTTTTCAGTACGAGCTGAGGGAGCTGACGCGGTAGAAGCGCAAGAAAATTCTGCTGAAGCAATTAATGCCATCATTGCATACTTAGAGGGAGCTGATGTTGATGAGAAAGATATTAAGACTCAAAACTACAACTTGAATCCTAAGTACACATACGAAGAACGTGCGTGTGCTTTTGACGGATACTGTCCTCCAGGGGAGCGTGTGATTGACGGATATGAAGTATTTCAAAACGTATCGGTAAAGGTTCGTGATCTTGATAATGCAGGAACGCTGATTTCTAATGTAGGAGAGCGAGGAGCGACAAACATTTCAAGTCTGCAGTTTACTATCGATGATGAGTCAGCACTTGAAGCACAAGCACGTGAAGAAGCTATTGCTGATGCGAAAGCTAAAGCACAAGTACTTGCGGACGACCTTGGACTGAAGCTTGATAAGATTGTTGGATTCTATGAAAATGGTGGTGGGGAAGTATACAAATACGAACGAGCAACTATGGCTATGGATGCTTCGGAAGATTCGTTTGGGGGTGTTGCTCCATCGTTGCCAACGGGTGAGAATGAGATTCGGAGTAATGTGACTATCACTTACCAGCTCAAATAGCGTTAGTGCGTAGTACAAGAAAACGGTCCCCACGGGACCGTTTTCTTGTATGGACTTTTTTGGATACTGTGCTATTTTATTCAGTCAGTTCTTTTAGTGGGGTACAGATATTGTCTAGCGACATTGAAAACGATAAAAAACAAACACCAGCAGGTTGTGAATTAACCAGACCAACTGGTCCACGTATTCAAGGAATTACTGTGAGATGGTCTTGAATATATAAAACCATGAAGCCATGCATACCTTGCGTGGCTTTACTTTATATAAAACAGGAGTACAATATGAGAAATCACCTACGAGGTGTTTTTTTATAGGCCACATACTAGGAGTTAAACACTGCTAGTTAACCACTAAATTATTATGAGTCGCATTGGAAACTATTTCCGTGATACTGCATCAGAAATGAAGCATGTAAAATGGCCAACACAAAAGCAGGCGTTTGTATATACAGCACTGGTTATCGGTATCTGCGCTATTGCAGCGGTATTCCTTGGCGTGTTTGACTTTGTCTTCACACAAGTTTTAAACACAGTTGTTGGGTAATTATCCGTACTAATGGCTAAAGACTACTAGCTACTAACTAATATATGGCAAAACAAGAAACAGATGGAGAACGACATTGGTACGCGATTCATACCTACTCAGGATATGAAAACGCCGTAGCACGTAACCTTAAACAACGTATCGACTCTCTTGGTATGGAGACACAGATTTTTGATGTGGTTGTACCAACTGAAAAGAAGGTGCGAGTAAAAGGTGGGAAGCGTGTGACCGAAGAAGAAAAAATGTACCCTGGATATGTACTGGTGGATATGATTGTAAACGACGAATCATGGTACATTGTACGAAATACACCTCGTGTTACTGGATTTGTGGGAAGTGGAACACAACCAGTACCTCTTTCGCAAACTGAATATGAAGCGCTTATGAAACTCATGAGTGATGAGACCGTTAAGCATAAAGTTGATCTTGCACCTGACGATATGGTTATGATCACTGATGGTCCATTTAAGGAACTAGAAGGGAAGGTAGGAGAGGTAGACGAAGCAACAGGAAAAGTGAAGGTTTTGGTGAGTATGTTTGGTCGGGAAACACCCGTAGAACTAGACTTCCTCCAAATCGCAAAAATTTAATTTCAGCGCACTTACTTCGTTGTGCGACGATAAAATAATTGTCACCGTGGGTTGACCACGTCTCCAATTATTTTTCTTGCACGCCTTGTATCTACATCAAAATTAAACTTTTGAGTAACAGGGATTACATAAATAAAACTCGGCTTCCTGTCGGGCTTTATTTATAGAGATTTAGTCCTTCAGGGCTTGCAATATACGACTGAAAACAGTACTATAGCGACGCTTCTGATGAGTGGGGCTGTCTATGGAACGGACCTGCTCTCTACAAAATTTTAAATTTATACAACATGGCAAAAGCTATCATTAAAGTAATCAAAGTACAGGCAATTGGAGGGAAGGCTACGCCAGCACCTCCTTTAGGACCAGTACTCGGACAAGCTGGAGTTGCAATTGGGGAATTCGTGAACCAATTCAACGATCAGACACGTGAACGAATGGGGGAAATCGTACCTACTGTAATTACGGTATACGATGACCGAACATTTTCATTTGTGTGTAAGACTACACCAGCGTCACGAATGATTCTTAAAGCAATCGGAAAAGATAAAGGTTCTGGAAAGAACACTGTATCTAAGGTTGGAGACATCACTCAGGCTCAGATCAAAGAAATCGCTGAGGCAAAGATGGTTGATCTTAACGCAGCTTCAATCGAAGCAGCAATGAAGATCATCGAAGGAACATGTCGTTCGATGGGGGTGAATGTAAAATAATTTACATGTTATTAAAGAATAGAGCCAGCTGTCATCTGACAGCTGGCTCTATTCTTTACTCTACTGAAAATCTTCAGTAGTAAAAGTTTTTAAATTAAAAATCAGACAAAGAAAAACGCTCCGAAGTTTTGGAGCGTTTTTATTGTCTTCGAAGGTTGTTACAAATAATAACTCGTTCATTTTTCTTTCTCTCGATATGCACGAGAGCGTAGTCTGTACATGTGAAACAAGAAGTCATTTGTAGTGAGGACGGTCCGGTACTGATATGTTTTACCAATAGAGTGTTGTAAATCTTCATGCTCTGTAGCAAGCAGGTCCGTAAGTAGCGTAGAGCCGTTTGCGTTTGCTGCAGCATCGAATAAATTGCTGACCATTTGATTGTACTCTGGTGTACCTCTTTTGTACTGCTGACCTTGCCAGTGCATCAGTCGATCTTTTTTCCACTCGTAGATTTGCCCAGATTGCTGAGCTTCTTTTCCATAGAGTAGACACATTTCCTTCTGCTTCTCTGGATCAGGGCATTTGAATGCCTGCAGTACTCCTTCAATGGAACTGCATGCAACTCCCTTAAAAATAAAGTGACGTTCTTGTAGATTGCTCAGCCGAGCAAATCTTGGATCTTTTGAGTTACTGATGATTTCAGGCATAAGCACCCCCTTTCTTTTCTGGGGTTACTATGCCTTTTTACATACCTAATTACAAGTGTTGCAGAATTCCAGCACCTTTTCTTATTCCTTACGTTCAAAGTCTACCCATTGATATCGTAATCCGTTATGTTCAGAGATGGGATACTCAGTAACCATTTCAAATTGATCTTTAAAAACAGGGAAGTGCGTGTCGCCCTCTTTATCGTCGTAGAAAAAGGTGAGATGTAATCGGGACACGTAAGGAAGAACCTGTTTGTATATTTCGGAACCTCCTCCTATGTGTATCTCTTCAGGGTCTTCATTTTGTGCTGTAGCAAGTGCATCTTCTAATGAATGCGTCACCGTTACGCCATCATGCACATACGTTGTGTCACGAGTAATAACAATGTTAGTTCGTCCAGGTAATGGCTTGCCGAGTATCTCAAGAATAGATTCAAATGTCTTTCGGCCCATAATAATTGGGTGTCCAAACGAGAGTTTTTTAAAACGCTTCATGTCTTCAGGAACGTGCCATAAAAGGCCATTTTCCATACCAATCGCACGAGTGTCTTTGCCCATGCCTGCGACTATTACAATAGGAGTTTTCTGATCTATGTTTTGCATGTGCATATTATGTCATAGAGCTCTTTTGCTGTCCCTTGTGTGTACGTAAGTACAAGGTATACTTTGGGTATTATGACTCTTGAAGAACGATTGCAGGCGATCTTACAACCCTCAGTAGACACGCACGCACGATACTATACTGACTTTGAGGAACTTAAGGACGTAACTGAAGCGATACGCGCAGAAGGACGAAGGATCGTCCTTACCCAAGGTGTGTATGATTTGTTACATATCGGACATGCACAATATTTAGCAAAAGCTAAGGAAGAAGGGGATGTGCTTATTGTGGGTGTTGATTCTGACGCTTTGACACGACAGCGTAAGGGTGACGGACGTCCAGTGGTACCAGAAGGCGAACGAACGAACATGATCCTTCACCTACGTGATGTTGATATGGTGGTCCTACGTGATGTTGATAAAGAACTTGAGGCACTTATTCAGACCATTAAGCCTGATGTGTATATCGCTTCTACTTCAACCAAAGACTTCACTGTTAGTCCTGAACTTGCAGAGCATTGCGGTGAGGTTCGAACACTGCCTCCGCAGGCAACGACCTCTACATCAGCGCGCGTACAACAAGTGAGTATGCTTGGAGCTGACGAACTTGCAGCGGAACTGGCAAAACAAATGCCGCAAGTAGTACACGCCATGCTTGATCAGATTAAGAACAAAAAATAATGAACGTTCTCTTTGCGTACATTCCCGTGGTGCATAAGCAAGTACTCGCATTTTTACGTGAGCATGAAGGCATCCCAATTTGGCTTTTAGATAATGAAAAGGGGAAAGAAGAGAATGTGTATCTTGAGCGTGATGCACGGGCGCTTGGAGCGGAAGACATTAAAAAAGAATTAGAAGCGCATGGATTTTCTGATGTGACGGTTGTTGATCCTGTTGATTTAGACGAACTTACAAAAGAAGTTGGAACGATCGTCATTCCCGAAGATGAGATCATTCGTTTCTTTCTTGAGAAATACGCGCCGGAGGCGAAGACTGAAGCACAAAATATTTTCATACGATGGACACAGAAACTTTCTACCACTGAGTTTGAAGTGCCTGAAGGACGAACTGTTACAGAAGAAGACTTTGCTCAGCAGATGATCACTGATCTAGAAAACGAAGCACAAAAAAGCCCTGATTGGTGGAGACAAATTGCATCGGCGATTGTTATAGAAGGGAAGGTTGTTGCAACGGCACATAATAAGCATTATCCAACTGCGCACTCGCTGTCAGTTAACGGTGACCCACGATCTAATCTCGATGCAGGACAAGGTCCAGGAATTTATACATCAATCCACTCAGAAGCATCTGTTATCGCGCAGTGCGCAAAGATGGGTATTGCAACTGAAGGCGCTGATATTTTTGTAACAACATTTCCATGTCCAACCTGCGCTCGGTCACTTGTTGAAGCAGGTTTCGCACGTGTGTACTACAAAAAAGGATACTCGCTGCTTGATGCAGAGAATATCCTTAGTGACGCTGGAATTGAAATTATTTTAGTTTCCGAGAGTTAGCCTACTCGAGTGATCACTGCTTTATCAGGGTCACTCCCTACAATAAACTGTGCATGGAGATGGAGAACGGTTGATCCGGTTTTAGTCATGTCTCCCGAACGCATGAGAAGTGTCCCTCCCTCAATCTCATGTTCTTCCATGATCCAGTTCATATGTTCTTGTAGTTCAGCCCATGCTTCGCTGGTAAGCTCCTTTGAGTCAGCGATGTGTTCGTTGGTGACGATAAGGAAATGATGGGCCGTATTGTCATACGGATACATATTGGGCGTCACGTACCAATGTGCTCCTGTTTTCACAATAGGGGGGGTATGGTGCTTTTTCATATGCTCAGGACAGAACGGACAAAAACCGCCTTCAGCAATTTTTTTCATATTTTCTCGCTGTAAAGGTTTTCGAGCGTAATCAATGTTCATCAAATCAGGTTTGTCAGTCATGGTTTATACAGGTGTTGGAATAAGCATCTTTGCGTGTGGTTCATAATCGTCACCAAGTACGAAATGTTCTGGACGGAAGTCAGTGATCTTCGTGATACCTTCCGCTTCTAGTTTCATGGTTGGTAGCTTGCGTGGTTCACGGGCAAGCAACTCCTCAACCTTTTCAAATTGGTTTTCGTAAATATGTGCGTCAGATAGAGTATGTACATATTCAACCATTTCGTATCCCGTAAGGTGCGCAAGCATCATACCAAATGCCGCATACTGCACCATGTTGAATGGAAGTCCAACCGGCGAGTCAGCGCTTCTTTGGAAGTGATGTACTGCCAACTCTTTTGTCTCAGGAAAGCACAGTACATGAATCCATCCATGACAGGGTGCTACGACGGTACTGCGTTGCAGATCATCGTGTTGGATTACGTATTGTGGAATCCATGGAGAGATGATGTGTGTTCGTAGGTAGGGTCGTTCTTTTATCTGCTTCACTACGTGTTCGATCTGGTTAAACGGTGCTCCCTCAGCTGTGGGGAAGTTCGTCCATGCAGCCCCATACGAACCATTACCAAGGTCACCTTCAGGAAGACCGAAGATTTCACACTTCTCTTTGGTAATCCAACGTTCCCAGAACTTGCAACCAAATGATTCAAGTTGTTCTTGCGTGCGTGCACCATTAAGAAATGCGATGTGCTCACCAAGTGCAGCTTTGAGAAACGGTCCTGACATATCTCGCTCAGTGATCAACGGAAAACCATTACGCATATCAAAACGCATTTGATGACCCATAACCATCTTGCTCATACCTCCTTGAATAGGGTGTACCTCGCGTCCTGTTTCAAGGATGCGACGTAATAGTTCTTGGTATTGTGTGTCTACAGTACGATCTGCGTATGGTTTCATAGGAATAGTAATTAGCCGAATATCTCACTATGATATCGCATCTACACAGGTTCGGTAGTGGAAAAGAAATTACACAATAGAAATAGAAAAAGGAGCAAGCGATTGCCTGCTCCTTTTTGACTTAGTGTATGAAATGAACACGTACGTTTTGGTGTCCTGCAGTAGCATCTACAAGTTCCTGACACAAATTGTTAGGAATTCGTATGCAACTACGTGAACGCCGTAGTCCAAGATCTTTTTCTTTTGCGTTGCCGTGGATACGGACATACGGAAGGATCTTGTGTGCAATATCAAAGTTGATCGATATTTTACAGTGACCCATGGCATTACCTTTTTCGTAGCCCTTATAGCTTTGTTTGTAGTAACGAGGCTTGTCACGATGCATATTTGCCGTCGGAGTCCATTTGGGCCCCATTTCAGAACGCGTTACTGTCCCTTGCACTGGTACCGGGTAATAATTTCCCCTAGGAAGCACTACCGCTGTTTGCATCACAGTCTGAGCACCGTCAGTAACGGTAAGTGTTGCAGTACTGAAATTGACCACAACAATGCGTTCTGCGTATGCACCTGTCGGAAGTAATCCCATAAAAAATACGCACATCGATATAAGATGTTTCATTGCCTTCTCCTTCATTTGCTCCAAAATCACAGTAACATGGGTAATATAAATTACAAGAAACTAGATAAAGGAAAAGGGCGGATTAAGTATCCGCCCTTTTACGTCGTTAAATTTCATCAGGAACTTCACCATTTTCATATCGAATGGAGTATCTCTTTGTTCGACGGCGGTCAGCATATTCCTCAGCTTTGGTTTTCTGGATTGGAATCCAGACTTTACGTTTCTTACCCCTTGCTGATTTATCGGGAACCCATATGTTCCAATGTAAATGAGGCATAGTGCCAGTGTTGTGGTCCATTGGACCAAAACGTAGAAATAATGCACCCCCTGGGATATCAAATTCTTTACACGCCCAGGTCAGCATCTCACCAAACGGCTCCCATGCATCAGGGGGGATATCAGTAATATGACGCCAGTGATTTAAGGGGGTGATCATAAGCATTACTTTGCAACCACGTTTTCCAGCAACGGCATTTTTCTGGATCCTCCAATATTTATTTCTGAATATTGTTTTGTTGATTTTTTCGTCAATCATACAAAATCCGCATACTCCTGTCTCAAATGACTTTCTCAATAGGTAATAATACCGATACAGAAAAGGGAGAGTGAGGATATATTTTTGTTCGGTAGTCAGCTTGTGTTTTTTACACATCTCAAACTCCTCTTGGTTTTTCAATCTCTGTGAACAATACAAGAAAAAAAGAAAAAGTACAGAATCTCTCGACAGATGTAGCTCTAGATGTTGTAAGTGGCAGTAAAAATCTTGGAGATGATACACTATTCAATACATGCAATTGCAAGTCCAAAAACTTCACCCTGAGGCGAAAATGCCAGCGTTTGCGCATGATACTGATGCGGGGTTGGATTTGTGTACGGTTGTTGCCGTTACTGTTGAGCCGGGAGAACGGATGCAGATCCCAACAGGGTTGGCTTTGGCTATACCTGATGGGTATGTGGGTTTGATTTGGGATAAAAGTGGAGTTTCTCAAAAGGGAGGACTTAAAAGCTTTGGTGGGGTGATTGATGCTGGGTACCGAGGAGAGCTGTTTGTAGGTCTGCTAAACACGAGCGACACAGCACACACTTTTGCAATCGGTGCTAAAATAGCACAAATACTTATTCAAAAAGTTGAGCACCCAGAACTTGTTGAGGTATCATCACTTGATGCGACACCACGAGGTGATGGGGCATTTGGCAGCACGGGAATATAAGATACATATGCATCAAAAAGCACAAATCATCGTTATCGACGGAGGAGACAATGTGGGCAAGGCAACACAGGCTGATTTATTGATGCGTCGTTTGGCCAGCGAAGGAATATCAGTAGGGAAGTTTGATTTTCCTCGGTATACGCAGAATACGTTCGGACACCTACTGCAGGATTGTCTTGCAGGGGAGCATGGTGATTTTATGGCACTTGATCCTAAGATTACTGCCACACTATATGCAGCTGATCGGTACGAATCTAAGAAGGAACTCATGCAATGGATCGAGGAGGGGCGTTTGATCATTTGTGATCGATACGTGAGCGCAAATATGCTACATCAAGGAGCGAAGATTGAAGATGCTGATAAACGCGAAGAATTTTTAAAATGGTTGGACCATGTTGAGCATGAAATTTTCGGTATGCCACGAGCAGATCTTACTATCTACTTAAATGTCCCTCCAGAAAAAAGTGAGAAGCTACTTGAGTACGTGGTGGGCATTGGTGCAAAGACTGCAGATGTTGCTGAGTCAGACCTTGGCCACCAAGAGAAAGTTTCTGCGTGTGCACAATATTTGTCTACTTCACGAGATCAGTGGACCACGGTTGAATGCATGGAAGGAGAGCAGTTACGAGACCGTGAAGATATTCATGAGGAAGTGTATGAAGTAGTGCGTAAGCATATATAAGTATGTTATATCCATCTGATTACACAAAACGACAGTTTGATGATACGCCTGTTTTTGTTGGGTAAGGTTATTATGTAATTTATTTTCTACTATGAACGAATACACACACATTAAGGAGCAAGATACTGATGTCTACGAAGCACTCATGGGTGAAGAAGCACGAGAAATTAATGGTATCGAAATGATCCCAAGTGAAAACTATGTATCGCGTGCGGTGCGCGAGGCAAATGGTTCAGTGCTTACAAACAAGTACGCGGAAGGGTATCCAGGGAAGCGATATTACGGAGGACAAGACTATACAGATGCTGTTGAACGTCTGGCCATCACACGAGCATGCAAGCTCTTTGGTTGCAAGTATGCAAACGTACAACCACTTGGAGGTGCTGCAGCGAATGTGGCCATGTACTTTGCACTTATGGAACCGGGAGATACGGTACTTGGAATGGATCTTTCTCACGGAGGACATTTAACGCACGGTCACCCAACAACGAGTATCAACAAGGTGTTCAACTTCGTGCGATACAAAATGAAGGACGTTGATACAGGTGAAATTGATTATGATGCATTGCGTGAAGTGGCACTAGAGCATAAGCCAAAGATTATCCTTGCTGGATTTTCTGCATACTCACGGGAACTTGATTACCAAAAATTTGTAGATATCGCACGAGAGGTTGGGGCCTACGCAGTTGCTGACATGGCACACATCGCGGGCCTTATCGCAGGTGGCGTGGTGAAAAATCCATTTGATTTCGGATTTGATGTGATTACTTCAACAACGCATAAGACGCTACGAGGTCCACGAGGAGGATTAATTCTTACGCGAGAAGACGCAGAAATTGCGAAGAAAATTAATAAAGCAGTATTCCCTGGTATTCAGGGCGGTCCACATATGAATGTTATCGCGGGGAAGGCAGTTGCATTTGGAGAGGCACTGAAACCATCATTTAAGGAATACGGAACGCAGGTTTTGAAAAATGCGAAAGCAATGGAAAAAGTATTTCTTGATAACAAAGTCCGACTAATGGGAGGAGGAACTGATAACCATCTGCTACTAGCTGATGTGTTTGGTTCATTGGGTGTTACAGGACAAGATGCTGAAGTAGTACTTGATGAGATTGGTATTACACTGAATAAGAATATGATTGCTGATGAGTCACGAACGGCAATGGATCCTTCAGGAATTCGATTTGGTACTCCAGCAATGACCACGCGAGGCATGAAAGAGATCGAAGCAGCACGACTGGCTGAGATTATGATTGAGGTCTTGAAAGACAAAGACAATCAGCAATTGAAAGATGCACTGAAGACTGAGGTGGAGGCGATGTGTACGGCACATCCAGTACCAGACTCTTTTGTGTAAATAATGCACGCTGAACAGAACAAGGGTCGCGCAAAGCGCGACCCTTGTTCTGTTCAGCTAAATACTGTACTGTGCAATCAGAGAAGTTTTTCACAATTATGAAAGGAAATAGAGATGCCTGCAACTAATCATGCTGTTCACACAGCAAAAGAATTGTGTACTCAAGGATATGGGTACGCACCAATTAATCCGCATATTGTTTCGCGGGCATCACGTGCCTTTAGACATTTTACGGAACGTAGAGACTTTCTTAAGGATTGGAATGACTGGGGTCTGTGCCGTAAGGGAGAAGATCCGGAGGAATTAGACAGAGGATTGTCACAGCGTAAAGGTGACGGAACATCTGCTGACAACAAATTTGTTACCCACTATGATCCTTTGTTGTCATCAGATTTTGTTAAGACAGGGAAAATTCTAACATCCACAGAGTATGAATTTTTTGATGCTATGCAAATTTTGTATGACGTACTTACGGCAAATGTTACTGACATTCTGATTGAGTGTGACAAAATATTGAAAACCGATATGGCTTCGTTATACCAGTTGACAATTAACGAAAATCAGATTCCTTACGCAACAACTGCTCTTAGATGCTTAGGATATCCTCCAGTTGAAAATCAAAAAGGTGCTACTGGACACGACGACAGAGGCTGCTTAGCAACGCATCTTGGCGATGAGGGAGGGTGGCTCTTGGGAGCACTACAGAACAGTCCTGGTAAGATGGTAAAAATTTCTCCTAAACAAGGGCAGGTGTTGTTATTTTGGGGGGTGAAAATTCTCTGGGCAAGCCAGGGGAGACTAAATCCCTTATGGCACAGTTCACGAACTAAGCCTGAGGAATATCGTTCTGCCATGGTGGGATTTCATCATATACCTATTGAAGGATATGAAGTGCGTAATGCAAAAGTGGCTAAGGCTCATTACTGGGCTGAAGTACATCAAAAGTACACCGCAGCATAATTTTAAACATCTAAAGGGCCGAGCAATGCTCGGCCCTTGTTTCTTTTTAAGTAATATGTATAATACCCAGTGAAAGTTTGATATTCTATCAAACTATCTATCACTGCTCAATAGGTTTCTTGCCTTTATGAAACCTACCTCAATACTTGACGCCCTCCTAGTGAGGGCGTTTTTTTCTTTTTATAACTCCTGTACAATGGACATAATGGAAGCACATGAAGAAGAAACGGTAGTGGCTCCAAAACCACAACGGCGATCTATCGCTCGGATTAAGCGTCACTGGATGTCGTTAGCTTTTTTCTTTGGTTTTCTTTTGGACAACATTACGCTCAACCGTGTTGATCAAGTTTTCGACAACCTTGTCCTTGCGTTTTATGTGGTGCTAGCCATGGGGTCGTTACTTCTGATGTACGGGAGTGCTGCACAAAAGATTGGTGGGGCGGTAGGTCAGTATGCGCAAAAATACGCACCACTGTTGGTGCAGTTTTCTTTCGGAGGACTGCTCTCAGGGATGCTTATTTTTTATGGACGCAGTGGTGCATGGACTGAAAGTTGGCCATTTCTCATTATTATCCTCTTGGCAATTTATGGAAATGAAACTATCCGCGATCGTTCATCACGTTTAATTTATAACATCAGTATTTTATTTGTTGGTCTTTTCTCCTACGTCGTTTTGGTAATTCCAGTGTTTACTGGCTGGATGGGACCGTGGGTGTTTGTGGGTAGTGGATTGATTGCACTGTTTATTATGTATTGGTTTATACAGGTCTTGCACAAAGTGGTGCCACGTTTTCTCACCATGCACATGAAGTCAGTGATTTTCACCCTCGGTGCAATTTTTGCAACTTTCAACTTTTTATATTTTGCAAATATTATCCCGCCAATTCCATTGTCGCTTAAAGATGTTGGTATTTACCATAGTGTAGTTCGTTTTGAGAATGGTAGCTATCAGTTAAAGTATGAAGAAGGGAAGTGGTATCAGCCGTTTAAGGACTCTGATAATACGTACCATCCGGTACCAGGGGACAATATCTTTTGTTTTGCACAGGTGTTTGCACCAACAAAGTTACAGACAGACATTTATCACAACTGGGAATACTACAATCCAACAACAAAAGAATGGGTAGAGCATACTCGACTTTCATACAGTATTGCAGGAGGACGTAATGATGGCTTCCGTGGATATACCTTTATCCAAAATTTTACAGATGGAAAATGGAGATGTTCAGTAGAGACTGGACGTGGACAGGTACTCGGACGTGAAGTATTTAAGATTGATTCACAAGGAGTATCAGCACCACTGGTGACTTTCATAGAATAGTTGACCCAAAAAATAAAAGTGGTAATATATTTCGCACTGACATGAGTCAGCGGACAGTACAAAAAAGGATTGCAAATGCAACAGAGTGAAGACACAAGACAGATTCCACGAGGGGTGGCAAAAGTAATGACAGCTGGTATGGCAAAGCCAGGTGAACGGGCTTGGCGGCCACGCAGAACAGAAGGGAGTTTTACTCCCTGTTCAGATCGTACCGGTGCTTTTACTACAGAAACTCGCAAAAAGCGGGTACTTACAAAGCCATAATGAGGAAAGAGCAGGGAGGTGCAACATGCACCCCCTGTGACACGCACGCTCCATAAGCGGGCGTTTTTTGTTGTCTTTTGCTATAGTATGCACACATGCAACAGGTACTAAAACAGACAATTGCCGATATTCTCAATGAGCGCTCTCTCGAGGGGGTAGATTTTACTATTGAACACCCAAGTGATCTTTCACACGGGGATTATTCATGTAACGTCGCAATGGTACTTGCTAAAAAACTCGGAACAAATCCGCGAACACTCGCCGACGAACTTACACAATCAATTGAAGCAAAGAATGTCGCTCACGTTGCAAAGGTGGAGGTGGCTGGTCCTGGGTTTATTAACTTCCATCTTACCCGAGATTTTTTTAGTAATGCTCTTACGCGCATTACTGATGCGGGAGATGATTGGGGAAAAAGTTCTGCCTATGGAGGGAAGAAGGTATTTGTTGAGTACACTGATCCGAATCCTTTTAAGGAATTTCATATTGGACATCTCTTCACGAACTCGGTTGGGGAATCAATTGCACGACTGTTTATGTTTGCTGGAGCTGATACAAAACGATTATGCTATCAAGGGGATGTGGGAATGCATGTGGCCAATTCTATTTGGGGAATGCAAAAACTTGGCATGGAAGCTGATAGTACTTTTACCGCACGAGACTTAGGGAAAGCATACGCGACAGGTGCAACTGCGTACAAAGAGAATGAAACTGCACAAGAAGAAATTAAAGTTTTGAATAAAAAAATATACGAGCGTACTGATGATGCAGTTAATGCATTGTATGACGCCGGTAGAGAAGTGTCGCTTACATACTTTGACACTATCTATGCAATGGTAGGAACTGAATTTGATGCAAAATTTTTTGAAAGTGAAGCAGGTCCTAAAGGGAAGGAGTTAGTGCTTGCTAACCCTGAAGTGTTTACTGCAAGTAACGGCGCGCGTATCTTTGATGGTGAGGCACACGGTCTACATACGCGTGTTTTTGTAAACTCCGAAGGTCTTCCAACGTATGAAGCAAAAGAACTCGCATTGGCAAAAATGAAGGAGGAAGAACTTGGTTCATACGATCTTTCAATTATTTCAACCGCAAATGAAATTACAGAGTATTTTAAGGTTTTGAAAAAAGCGATGAGTTTTGTGTATCCAGAATTAGAAAAGAAAACAGAACACATTGGTCACGGAACGGTACGACTTACTTCAGGAAAGATGTCATCAAGAACAGGGGACGTAGTATCTGCGGTTGATTTTATTGACGATATTGCACAGGCAGCAAAAGAACGTATGCAAGAATCTTCACCAGAACTTGCAGAGAATGTGGCACTTACGCAACACATTGCACTGGGGGCCATTAAATATGCAACGCTTAAGGGGAACATACTGCAGGATACTGTATTTGATAAAGAACAAGCACTTTCATTTGAAGGAGCATCAGGACCGTATCTACAGTACACACACGCACGTATCCATTCGGTACTGGCTAAGGCTATGGGTGCAGGGATTGCACCAAATACACAGGCAGCGCCTGAAACTGCTTACGAAATTGAAAAAATTCTCTACCGGTTCTCTGAAGTGACGGAAGAAGCAGTGCTACACCGTGCGCCACACAAAATTACTACGTATCTTACTGAAGTAGCTTCAGCATTTAATACATTCTACGCACATGAAAAAATTGCTGATGCTTCTGACGAGTATGCACCATATAAAGCTGCACTTGCAGGAGCTGTCGCACAGACGTTGAAGAATGGACTTTGGTTACTTGCCATTGAAGCACCTAACTCCATGTAGTTGACATATTTATTAAATATGACAATATATTTGTAGGGGCCTTCACTAGGAGAATCGAATGGACGAGATTAGTTTTACTGAAAAATATATTATTGTGTGCCGTGGACTTATGCAGTATATGCGGAGAAAAAAATCTAGAGAAGATTTGCTTCTATATAAAAGCATGCTGGGCGACGTGCTGAGAACAGAACCACATCTTCAAACAGTTCCACTACGACAATTGTAAAAAAAGGGGCGGGAAAATTTCCGCCCCTTTTACTTTGTTTGCTAAAAATGATAAATACGTGTATTTTCAATACAGGAGTCACGGAAATACGGGAAGGGAATTAAATGACAACCTTGTTGTTAATTAAAGAAGCACTTTGCATGATCGACTTTGGCATGTGGATGGCACTGCAAGATCTTGAATATCAGATAGCTCTTGCAGAGCAGGGTGATATGGACCCTCCTGGACCAAAGGGGGGAATGGGATTAGCAATTTTAAAACGGCGCTTTAAAGCGCCGTTTCTTTGTGTCTGTGTACATACTCAAGATAGCTGACCCTAGGGGTGTATAGTGGATATGAAGGAGTATCCACTATGGGTTACATAGGAAATACATTGTTCTGGACGTATACAGCGTTTCGAATGTACAGGATCTGTCTGGAGAAGGAACTTGTGACAACTTTTGGCCCACACGGCCGGAAAAATATCAGAGTAAACAGAAAGTGGAAAAGACGTCCACAGCAAAAACTAGTTGGTTAGATCGATTGCATTCGCAGTCGATCTTTTCATATAAAAAATGCATGGTACTATGCATGTGCACGTCTGATACGCGTGTGTGAGGAGATCCTCGCATTATTATGTCTGATATACATATCATAAACTATGAATACAAAAACACAGGAGAACCACACTCCAGAAAAAAGTGACGTTGCGTTGCGTGAAGAAGCTGTATTGCAGTTTTGGAACGAACACGACATTTTTAATAAAACGCTACAGAAGGATGCACCAAACGGTGACTTCGTATTTTACGATGGCCCTCCGTTTGCTACAGGACTGCCACACTATGGGCACATCTTAGCGGGAACGATCAAGGATGCTATTCCTCGATTTTGGACGATGAACGGTTACCGTGTGCCACGTAAGTGGGGATGGGATTGTCATGGTCTCCCTTTGGAGAATTTGATTGAGAAAAAGTTAGGTCTTGCTACTAAACGAGATATTGAAGAACTTGGTATCCAGGTTTTCAACGAAGCTGCTCGTGACACGGTGATGGAATACGCTGATGATTGGGCGAAGGTTGTGCCACGTATGGGGCGGTGGGCAGATATGGAGGACGACTATAAAACAATGGATCCTACATACACCGAAAGTGTGTGGTGGGTATTTTCGCAGTTACATAAGAAGGGGTTGGTATACGAAGGCTTTAAGTCTATGCACCTATGTCCACGATGTGGGACGACACTTTCAAACTTTGAGGTTAATCAAGGATACAAAGACATTAAAGATATCGCTATTACCGTAAAGCTCCCACTGCTTGATGATGCGGGAGTGGTTACCGATGCGTCACTTTTGGTTTGGACTACAACACCATGGACAATGCCGGGGAACATGGCTGCTGCGGTGCATAACGAACACGATTATGTAAAGGTGAAAGTGGCTACAGAAGAAGGTTCTGAATTTTTGATCTTAGCAAAGGCACGACTATCACAGCTTGGAGAAGTAGAGTATGAGGTAGTTGAAGAATTTAAAGGAACAGAACTTGTGGGGAAACGATACGAACCACCATTTGCATTCCATTCCAGCCAAGAATTTGAAAGCAAGGAAAACGCATGGCAGATTCTTCATGCTGACTATGTAGAGCTCGGTGAAGAGGGAACGGGTGCGGTGCACTTGGCTCCAGCGTACGGAGACGATGACATGAAGTTGGCTCAAGAACACAATGTGCCAATCGTGCACCACGTTGATGAGGTGGGGCATTTTATGGATTTTGTCACTGACTTCAAAGGACAGTTAGTAAAACCTAAAGATGATGATTCTGCCGGAGTGACACATCTTGATGCTGATATTGAAATTGTAAAAGCATTACAGGCAAATGGGAAACTCTTCAAGAAAGAAAACATTACCCACAGTTATCCGCATTGCTGGCGGTGTGATACTCCGTTGTTGAATTACGCTACTACTTCATGGTTTGTTGAAGTTACAAAAATTAAAGATCAGTTAGTAGAAGAAAACAATAAAATCAAATGGGTGCCTGAGCATGTTGGACGTGCACGATTTGGTAAGTGGCTTGAAGGAGCGCGCGACTGGGCAGTGTCTCGACAGCGTTACTGGGGGGCACCGTTACCGATCTGGAGAAATCCTGAAACTACAGATTTTGTTGTTATGGGGAGTCTTGCTGATCTCCAGCAATACGTACCGAAGTCTGGAAATACATACTTCGCAATGCGCCACGGGCAGTCACAAAGTAATGCTGACAATGTGGTGCAGACAAATATTGAAACAGCTAACCCACTTACGGAGCTTGGGCAACAGCAGGTGCATGATGCGCTCGCCGAACTTAAGAGTAAAGGAATTGATAGGATTATTTGTTCACCGTTTGAACGAACTGGTGCCACGGCAACACTTATTAGAAATGAGTTAGGACTTAGTGAGGAGCAGATGACCTATGATGAACGTCTGGGGGAAATTCAACTGGGTGACCTAGAGGGAAAATCAAATACTGAGTATGCTGATTTTGTACAGACACATGCGCAGTGGTGTGATTGTGCACCTGAAGGCGGAGAAACGTGGGGTGATGTGCGTAATCGTATGGGCGCATTCTTATATGAGGCTGAAAAGACGTATCAGAATGAAACTATCCTGATCGTGTCGCATAATTCACCATTACGGATGCTTGGAGCAGTGGTGCAAGGAGCACAACTTGAAGAGACTGACTTTGATCATGATGCTGACGGAATGCGATACAACAACGCAGAGGTGCGTGAGCTTTCATTTACACCAATGCCACACAACGATAAATACGAATTAGATTTCCATCGGCCGTATATTGATGACATTGATTTGTTTGACGGTGAAACAAAACTTGAGCGTGTTCCTGATGTGTTTGACTGTTGGTTTGAATCGGGCTCAATGCCATACGGACAAAAACACTTCTTAGGTGAAGCAAAAGATGACTTTGACCCTGAAAATGGAAAGGGATTTCCCGCACGATTCATTGCAGAAGGCCTTGATCAAACACGTGGCTGGTTCTACTCATTGATCGTATTAGGTACAGCTATCTTTGGAAAGTCGCCATATCAGAATGTGATTGTGAATGGATTGGTGCTTGCCGAAGATGGAAAGAAGCAAAGTAAATCATTACGAAACTACCCAGACCCGATGGAGCTTGCTGATCGTACAGGAATTGATGCAATGCGATTCTACCTACTTTCATCTTCTATTGTGAAGGGTGAGGACTTAAACTTCTCGGAAAAGGAGGTTGCTGAAATTCAGCGGAAGAATATTGGACGACTTAATAACGTGTTGAGCATGTATGGCATGTTTGATGATGGAAAAATAGAATCAAAAAGTGATTCAAATCATATTCTTGATCGATGGATTATTGCGCGACTACACCAGACTACGACTGATATTACAGACGGGTACAAAGGATACGAGCTTGATAAAGCGACACGACCGGTAACAGAATTTATTGACGATCTATCCGTGTGGTACCTACGCCGGTCCCGAGACAGACTTAAGGGAGTGAGAAAGTCCGGTGGACTTTCGCAAGGGGTTGCCAGTAATTCTGACGCAAGGAAGAATGGCGTCAACCTGAACAGTTCCTGTAAGGAAGATGAGGACATCCAGCTCGCAATGGGAACATTGCGTCACACACTTATGACGCTCTCACAACTGATGGCACCGGTAATGCCATTCTTTGCTGAACATATGTATCGCACACTGCGTAATGAAAATGATGCAGAAAGTGTGCACCTGACAAATTGGCCTGAAGCGGGGGAGGTAGACGCAGGAGTTTTAGAAGCTATGGAGGTAACGCGTGGTGTGGTGTCTGCAGCCCTTGAAGCACGTGCGAAAGCAAATGTGAAAGTACGACAGCCTTTGCAGACACTTAGTGTACAAGAGGAGTCTTGTGTTGTTACTGATGAAGCGTACGCTGAAATTGTGCGTGCGGAAGTGAATGTAAAAGAGGTTCGTCACGATGGAAGTATTGAAGGGGTTACTTTGGACACTGAAATCACTCCGGCCTTACAAGCAGAGGGTGACGCACGAGACTTCATGCGTGCAGTACAGGATCTTCGAAAGAAAGAAGGGCTTGAAGCTGTCGACACCGTGATCCTTACCGTACAATCTTCACAAGAAGGTGAAGATGTAGTTATCACATTCAAAGATGAAATACAGAAAACCGTTGGAGCACAGGAAATCGTATTTGATCGTACTGAAGGAATGGAGGTAGTTGCTGGGGAACACTCATTAACTATTAGTATTGAAAAGGTAGGGTAGTGGAAGATGAACAAAGACCGGAAATGGCACAGCCATTTCCGGTCTTTGTGTTTTGCAGTACAATCAGTGGTATGAGTTATAAGACATACACGATGCAGGCCCTGGTGTGTGGGTCACGCGCGAGCTTCACCTCAGACAAGTCATACCTTTTGTTTACCAAAGAGGTGGGTATGTTGTGGGCGACCGCGCGCAGTGTCCGTGTTGAGAAATCGAAACAGCGTATGGCACTGCAGGATTTTTCTATGGTACGTGTATCGCTTATAAAAGGGAAAACAGGATGGCGCATTGGAAGTGTCGAGGCACACGCAAATGCATTTCTTGCAGCAGAGAATAGGGCAGTGCGCGGAGGTATCGCATTTGTGGTCAAGGCACTTCGTCAGTATGTCCACGGAGAAGTGGAAGTACCACGGGCATTTGCTGATATGCAGAGTGTACTTGATCGGTTGGTCACAGAAAGTACCCCAGAAGATATTGCAGTGTATCAACAACTATTTATTTTACGTCTTCTTGAGGAGTTGGGGTATATTGCTGTTCCTCAGGAATTTCGCGTATATATTGAAACTAAAGATCTGCACGGAGCGTTTACAATATATGACAATACACATGATGCTCGCATTACACAGCATATTGAACATGCCAAGAAGGTGAGTCATCTGTAATGAGTTATACTAATAGAACAATACGTATGAGTGGAATTAAGGATCAAGACCGCATAGAAGCGCTTCGTAAGCGCTTATATGAGCGTGGGAAACCTGCCCAACAGCACGCAACACATGCGTTGACTGATACTAAAGAAGAAGTACAGACACAATGGTCAGCACCTCCTGAGCCTGTGCAACAGGAGGTTGTGCCGGAGCCTGTGGTGGAACCAGAAATTATTTCTGAGGTACCGCTTACTAGACCAACAGAACTAGATATGACACCCAAGAAAAAGAAAAAAGGATATCGTTTGAAATTACTATTAGCAGGGATCATCTTCTTCGTCCTTGCGGTAGGAGGATCAAGCGCATTTTTGATGTTTGGCAACAATAGTATCTCAGGAGAAAATATTGCTATTTCAGTAACGGGACCGTTCACCATAGGTGGGGGAGAAACATTGCCACTACAAGTAGGTGTTACTAATAGTAATGTGGTAGCTATAGAGTCAGCAACGTTAATTGTGGAGTATCCACTAGGGACACATTCCGCTGTTGATGCACAAAAAGAACTATTTTCTGAACGCTTAGCCTTAGACACTGTAGCTGCAGGGGAAACAATAAACGTACCGTTACGTGCGGTTGTGTTTGGGGAAGAGAATGATGACCAGACCGTAAACGTTTCAATTGAATATCGAGTGCAGGGCTCTAATGCATTGTTCTTTAAAGAAGCGGATCCATTGCGGTACAAAATTAGCTCGTCTCCGATTACGGTTAAGACAGCCTCTTTGAAGAAGGTATCTTCTGGGCAAGAGACTGATATTGAAATTACTATTACCTCAAACTCACAGACAACACTTTCCGAGGTTCTTGTGAAAGCCGAATATCCTACAGGATTTGATTTTACATCTTCAGAACCTTCACCGGTAAGTGCACAGAATGTATGGTTAATTAAAGACCTTGAGCCAGAAGAACAACAAACCATTACCATTACAGGAATAGTGGTTGGGAAAGAGACTGATGAATATGCACTGAACTTTACCGTTGGTGTACCCAGCGAACGAGATCCGCAAAGTCTTGCGTCAGTGTTTGCCACCGCACAAACTGAATTTGAAATCGAACAACCATTTTTAGATATTGATCTTGAAATCGCAGGAGTGAGTAACAGTACTGTGGTTGTTGAGCCTGAACAGCAAGTGGCAGGTTCAGTTGAGATTACCAACACACTTGAAGACACACTCTACGATATTACCGTTGAAGTGCAATTAGGAGGAAATGCATTGTCTGATCTGGACGTTGGTCCACCAAATGGATTTTACGATTCATCAAAAAACAAAATCATATGGGATGTTTCAAGCTCGCCCGATTTGAAGGAATTGCACCCAGGAGAAACAACTCGTTTAGCGTTTGGTGTAGTTCCTTCTGGTGATGCATCACGAACTCCCCAGATAGACTTTGATGTGAATGTTACTGCACGACGTGTTTCAGAGAATAATGTTTCAGAGAATTTAATTGGAACTGCTGCAAGTGTTCTTAAGGTTGCAAGCTCGCCTAATCTGCGTACCATTGTTGGATATAACAATGGCGTCTTTACTGATGTGGGGCCACTGCCGCCAAAGGCAGAAGAGTCTACGAACTACACCGTTTCACTTATGATTGAAAACGGAAGTAATGCTATTTCTGATACGGTAGTAACTGCAGTGTTACCATCGTACGTAACGTGGAAGGATCAAACTTCAGGAGCGGGAACGGTAAATTACAATCCAACTGACCGATCAATTACTTGGACTGTAGGATCTGTTGAAGGTAATGCAGCAGCATTCGCTGCATTCCAAATAGCACTAACTCCAAGTAAGAGTCAGGTAGGAACTGCACCAGTGTTAGTTAAGGAACAACGGCTTAAAGCAAATGATTTGTTTACAGGGACCGTTGTGCGGGATGTGATGAGTGCGGTTACTAGTGAGATGTCGTTAGAGACCGGCTATGAGCGTGACAACGGGAGAGTTGTTCAATAAATCAGCGAATTACTTCGTTGTGCTGCGATAAATTGACCGTCATCGTACGCAAGTACGCCTCCGTTCAATTTTCTTACACGCCTCGTACTTCATCTGATTTATTGGACAACTCTAGTCCACAGTCTTTTCTATTCAGTTCGTTATGCTAAAATCAACCTATTATGAATGAAGAAAGGAGCAGAAGCGACTATTCTGAATTTATGTCCCAATTTCGCCCTGCCCTAGGCGAAATTGCTGGACGACCGACTTACTTAAATTAATTATCTCCCGCATGACAGAAAAAAAAGACGATAAGATGGAAAAAATAGTATCGCTATGTAAGCGTCGTGGCTTTGTGTTTCAGGGGAGTGATATCTATGGGGGGCTTCGTGGTACGTGGGACTATGGCCCTTTGGGAGTTGCCCTAAACAAAAACATCAAGCGAGAATGGTGGAAAATGTTTGTTGATGATCGTGAGGATATGTATGGTCTGGATGCAGCGATCATTATGAATAGTAAGGTGTGGGAGGCTTCGGGGCACACGGGTGCTGGTTTTGCTGACCCAATGGTGGAAGATCTTGAAACCAAAGAGCGATTTCGAGCTGACCATCTCCTTAAAGATAACGACATTGACGCAGAAGGAATGAGCTTAGAAGAAATTGATGCATTGATTGCGGAAAAGGGAATCAAAAGTCCGAAAGGTAATGATCTTTCTCAAGCTCGGCAATTTAACCTTATGTTCGAGTCACGCATTGGTGCAACAGCCGGAGATGAAGGGAAGGTGTATTTGCGACCTGAGACCGCACAAGGTATTTTTGTAAACTTTAAAAATGTGTTGGATTCAATGTCACCAAAGATGCCATTTGGTATCGCTCAAGTAGGGAAGGCATTCCGTAATGAGATCGCCCCTCGTGAGTTTTTATTCCGTGTGCGCGAGTTTGAACAGATGGAGATTGAGTATTTTGTAAAAGAGTCTGAGTGGGAAGTCGAGTTTGAAAAGCTTCGATTGGATATTGTCGCTTGGAACAAGCATCTTGGCCTGAGTGATGAAAATGTACGTGAGTTTGAAGTGCCAGAAAACGATTTAGCACATTACTCAAAGCGGACAATTGATTTTGAATACAACTATCCAGGGAAAGGCTTTGATGAGCTTGCAGGGTTCGCGTACCGAACTGACCATGATCTAAAAAATCATATGGAAGCAAGTGGAACAACAATGGAATACATTGAGCCAGACGGATCACGATTTATTCCACATGTACTTGAACCATCATTCGGGTTAGGGCGAGCATTAACTGCCGTACTATGTGAAGCATATACAGAAGATGAAATGAATGGGGAAGTGCGAACATACCTTAAGCTTCCAGTACACCTCGCACCATATCGTGTTGCGGTTTCACCATTGCTAAAAAATAAGCCTCAGCTTGTAGAAAAGGCACGGGAAGTATTTAGTGTACTTAAGAAAGAATACGGAAACGTAGCATGGGACGATAATGGAAATGTAGGAAAACGATACCGACGTCAGGATGAAATTGGTACACCATACTGCGTAGTTATCGACTTTGATACGCTGGGCGAAGAAAATCCAGACACGAAAGACACGGTAACCATTCGTCATCGTGATACAGGTGAGCAGGAGCGAGTCTCAATTTCTGACCTGATTGAGAAATTGAAGTAAAATAAAGACCTGCCATTAGGCAGGTCTTTATTTTTTAATCCTAAACCTTGTTAAATATTTTAAACAGTGTATTTTGAATAGAGATTTAACAGGGAGAATGACAATGACTGAGGTGACAGTATTTGAGCAAGTTCGAATTTTTTTGTATGCACTAGGCTATGAAGAGGGACGTGCAGATCCAGATCGTACCATTGAAGATGGCGACTGGTTACTAGACTACCTTAAAGAGCAAGCAGAAAAAGACGATATCATCATAGACTTGCTACGTAGAATGGAAAGTTCTAGTTGGTTTTGTGGACATAGTCTTGAAGGAACAGAAAATATAGGCTGGACACGAGATATGTCGAAACAGGCCCTTGGAGAGCGTGTTGAGCTACTTCAAAGATTGGAAGCCCCTGCTGTATTACAGTAAGCCCAAAAGGCGCCTCGGCGCCTTTTTACTTTGGTTGTGGTCACGATTTCTTTTTTATGAAGCTGTGGTACTGTATTTAGATTATGACTGACAAAACACCACGATATCTCACCACCACACTACCGTACGTAAACGCTGAACCACATATTGGTTTTGGTTTAGAAATGGTGCAGGCAGACACACTTGCACGGTATTGGCGAGTTATGGGACACGAGGTGTTTTTTACTACCGGAACAGATGAACATGGCCAGAAAATTGCGGAAAAGGCTGATCAGATCGGGCAGGATCGACAGGAGTATGTTGACCATTTTGCTGGAGAATTTAGTAAACTCAAAGAATCGTTGAACCTTTCATACGATAATTTTATTCGTACCACTGATTCTGATCACAAGAAAGCCGCGCAAGAAATGTGGAAACGATGCGAGGCTAAAGGTGACATTTACAAAAAGAAGTACAAAGGATTGTATTGTGTGGGGGACGAGATGTACATGAAGGAGTCTGAATTGGTGGATGGGAAGTGTCCAAATCATCCGAACATGGAACTGCAGGAAATTGAGGAAGAGAATTATTTCTTTAAACTTTCAAACTACCAAGGTTATCTTGAAGAATATCTTTCACAAGAAGGAGTAATCGAACCAGAATGGCGACGCCAGGAGGCTTTGAACTTTGTACAAGGAGGACTTGAAGATTTTAGTATTTCACGAGAGGTCTCTCGTATGGATTGGGGTATTCCAGTTCCCGCAGATGAAGAACAGGTAATGTACGTATGGTTCGATGCACTTACTAATTACATCAGCGCACTTGGTTGGCCAGAGGATGTTCAGGGAAATTTCAAAAAATTCTGGCAAGAAGGAGAGGTGATGCAAATGGCAGGAAAGGATCAAATTCGGTTCCAATCTATTATGTGGCAGGCGATGCTTCATAGTGCTGATATTAGAGCAACCGACAAAGTTATATATCATGGCTTCATCAATTCAGGTGGGCAAAAGATGAGTAAGAGCCTTGGAAATGTTATTTCACCGTATGAGTTAGTAGAGAAGTACGGTACTGACGCAACGCGCTACATTCTATTACGCCACGTGCATCCATTTGATGACTCCGACCTCACATGGGAAAAGATGGATGAATATTACACTGCAAACCTAGTAAACGGTTTAGGTAATCTTACGGCACGTATTATGAAGATGTCGGAAACTCATCTTGAAGTAGAGGATTTTGAGCCATTTGATCCAACAACAATAGATGCTCCGGCAATGCTTAACATGCAAAATGCCATGGATCACATCTGGTCACTCATCCAGACTGCTGATGAACTTATCGCAGAAACTGAACCATTTAAGCTTATTAAGACTGAACCAGAGGTAGCCAAGGGAATACTTGTAAATCTCCGCCAACAACTGCTGCACATCGGACGACTACTACTTCCCGTAATGCCAGAGACGAGTGTAGCGATTCGTGCGGCAGTTCGTGCAAATCAAAAACCAGACAATCTATTTAATCGGCTTGAGTCATAGCTAGTATGAAAAGTATTGAAGACGTGTTGCAGCGAAATAACCGTGTCGAGATGGATAAGGCATGGGAGGTTAGTTATACTCGGCGATTAATTATTGCGGGAATCATTTATTTAGTTGCAGCCGCTTTTATGAAGAGTATTAGTCTTGATGCATATTTACTTAGTGCACTGGTGCCAACAGGAGGATATCTTTTTTCAACCTTGTCACTACCGATTGTTAAGAAGTATTGGATTGAAAAATATGGAAACAAATAAATTTCAGTATATTGATACACATGCTCATCTAAACCTTTCTGCTTTTGATGAAGACAGGGAAGAAATAATTTTACGATGCAGAGAAGAAGGGATTGTGGTGATTAATATTGGAACGAAGCTGAGCACAAGCAAAAAGGCGGTAGAGATTGCAGAAACTCATGAACATATGTACGCGATGGTTGGTCTTCATCCGATACAGACAACACCACGGCACCATACTGAAGAAGAGATTGGTGGGAAGGCGTTTACCTCAAAGGGTGAGGAGTTTGATATAGATCTGTATCGAGAGCTTTGTAAGAGTGAGAAGGTTGTTGGTGTTGGTGAGTGTGGTTTTGACTATTTCCATAATGGCGTAGAGATGTACGAAGTACAGGAAACTGCGTTCCTTAAACAAATTGCTCTAGCGAATGAGATGGAACTTCCGTTGATGATTCATACACGTGATCCAAAACCGGGGGAGGAGAGTCCAACAGGACGCAGTGTGTACGACGATGTATACGATCTTTTAAAGAAGCATAGCAAGGTGCCTGCAAATATACATTTCTATGCAGGAAACTGGGAGCAGGCACAGAAGTTCTTTGGGCTGGGGTGCACCATTTCGTTTACCGGTGTGATTACGTTTGCAAAAGACTATAAAGAAGTAGTTCGCAATGCACCCTTAGACCTCATCCATGCTGAGACTGATTGCCCCTACGTTGCCCCAATTCCATTTCGAGGAAAACGATGTGATCCGACTATGGTGAAAGAAGTCTATAAGAAAATAGCGGAGATACGAGGAGAAGATGAGGAAGTGGTGCGGAAGCAGTTGTTGGAGAACGCAAAACGACTTTACAGACTGTCTTAAAGTGATAGTCTTCCACTAGAAAGGAGATCTTGATAATGTATGAAAAATGGTGTGAAACTCAGGATCGAGTAAACAAATTTAAAAAACTTTTGACGAATCGTTACCCAAATATGTATTTACTTATTTGTGTATATACAGGGAGATTTGCTATTGGTAATCCTTTGTATGATTCTCATGGTGGTTATCTGCATGCTTCGCAAGTATTTGATTGTAAATACGGTAGCATGAAAAATACTAAAGAATTATCACGAGGAATATTTGGTGTGCTTCTTTCGGATAAAATTTTGGAAGACACTAACGTAAAGGTTGAAAAATGTGATTTCCTGCAAGATCGGTTTGAAATTGCAGGAGGTCATTGGTGCGAATGTTTGCGTTCTGATGATCACGAAGGACCGCACCTTATCTTAAAAGAAAATGGTACGTACGTAATCTGGATTGATGACATGTGTGAAAATTGGCGAGATTGTGAAGGGTGTTCAAGTGAAGATACTACGGATTGGTGTATTGCTTATGGCACGGTTTCACCTGAGGAAGCCCAAATATATCTTGATGATGCGAAATATAAAGGATAAACCCGGCGCAATTGCGCCGGGTTTTATGCTGGTGTATGAGCAAGTAGTCGCTTTTCTCGATGGACAAATGCAAAGTGTCGGTAGGCGTATGCAATGTGGTGCCGTGCCTTGCCACGGAGTCTCCGTTTGTGCACTCGGATGCATATCAGCTTAAGGTCGTATAATTCTTCACGACTTAGTCTGTGCCAACGGATCCATAGGAATGGATTTTTCTTGAACCATTTTTGTAGTAGGTAATAGAATACTTCAGCCGCGATATTCCCCCGTAAACTATTGCACTGGCTACATGCTGTAACCATGTTGGAAGGTGCTGTTTGACCACCTTCTGAACGCGGAATAAAGTGATCCTTTGTTAACGTATCAGGTGGCAATGGTTGTTTCTTGTACCGGAACATAGGATGTTCGCAGTAGTAACACAAATGATTTTGTGATGCAGATATTCTGAGAATATATGACATTCCATGCTCCTTTCATTGTAATGAGCTCTGTATTCATAATAAAATGGTTTCAATGAACTGTATTTACATAGTGTGGATGGCAACATAATTACAATTTATCAAGATTAACAAAACCGATACGTAATGGTATCGGTTTTGTGTATTTGAGATTATTTAATCAAATATCTTAATTAAATATGAGTCGATTTCTCTCTGCTCCCAATCGTAAAATGTATCTCCTTTCCGTTCTAGATCTTTAGCAAGGTCAGTTCCTACAAATCGCCAATGCCATGGTTCAAACACGTAGTATTGATTATCTTCTGCGTAGGAGAGAGTGAAGCCGTATTTGTGTGCGTTATCAAGCATCCATTCATATGCTTCGGTATTTTCAAACCCTGTAAGTCCGCCACTTAGGCCCGAGGTGGTGAAGTCGATAGTGGTTCCCAGTTGATGTTCTGAGAATCCTTGGTCAGCAGAAAATGCATTTGCTCCTGACCCATACGTGATGGTGTATGCTCCTTTAAGTTGTGCTTGGGTATCAAACGAACGGTATGCGGATGCAACCCAGAGGTCGATACCGTCATCTTTAGCATCCTCCAGCATTTCTTCAAAGAAAGGCATTACTTTACTATGCAGTGCGTTAGGTTTGTCCTCGGAATATTTCCAGTCATCATCTATTTCCTTAGTACTTTCTGGAACGTAGTGTTCATTAAGAAATGATACTTTTGAATATTTTTGTAAAAGCTCTTCGTCAGTTTTTGAAAGTTTATCTAATACGCCAAGTGTGCTCGACAGGTCATCGAGCTGATCTTCAAAATGGTCGTTCTTATTCTTTTCTTTTCGGTAGTCGTCTTCTAGATCGTCTAGATCTTCTTGGGTGAGATCAAGCGTTTCTTGTAGTGCAAGAATGGTATTTTTTGCTTCAGTGAGTTGTTCTTCAACGGTTTGCTTCTCCCCAATAACAGATTCTTTTTCGCTTGAGAGCGTTGTCAGAGAATCTTTAAGTGTTTGTGTTTGGTATATAAAATATCCTGCAGTAATTAAGAGAACGATAAGTCCTACTAATAAGCCGGTGCTGAGATAGTGGTGATGTAAAAGCCCTTTCTTTTTAGTCATAGTGCATAGATTCTACCATTTTCGGTCTTTGCGTCCAGCAATTTGCCCAAGGACAGAACGAATTGGGAGATACACCACAATGGTCTTTCCATTTTTAATTTGCTGATGTTCATAAGAAAAATTGATCATTTCAAAATAGTCGTTGCACTCCCTACGGAAGCTGTTCAGGTTGTCGCTCTAAAGAGCTGGCACCCTCTTGAGAAGTGACGTTAAGTCACTTCTCACCTTTGTTCATTCACTAAGATTCCTACACCAAGGGCCGGATGTGAATGGTCACATCCGGTTCTTGAAGTGGGAATGTATACAAAAAAGCCCCCGAACCTGTGGATTGGGGGCTTTTTTGAAATTCGTTACGCAGCCTGAGGACATTGTAGGCGAATTATTTTGTGAAGAATATAACCGTTTGACATGGTACCTCCGAGTCAAAGAAGTTGTATTCGGTTGTTGTGTTGATGCGCTCATAACATTGCTCACATCTTACTCTTTATGACGTATGAAACTACAATTTCTTTCACGTTTTTGTCTATATTGCCGCAGGAGCTTATTTGTGGTATTTTACGCAGGTTATTAGGTAATTCTGAAATATAACAATGTCAGAAGAAAATATGCCAGCAATCGAAGTAAGTGAGCGTAACAGCTATGAACTTGCTTTCCACGTACTTCCAACGGTTGCTGAAGGGGAAGTCGCCGGTGTTTTTGATGCAATCAAAACACTTATTACTACAAACGGAGGTGAACTCGTAACCGAGGAAGCTCCAGATCGATTCGATCTTGCATACGAAGTGATTAAGCACATCGATGGGAAGAATCGTAAATTTACCAGTGCATACTTCGGGTGGGTTCGGTTCGTAAATGAACCAGAAGCTATCGAAGCTATCATGGAAGCGATGGATGCAAACACATCATTGCTACGACACCTACTTATTAAACTAAGTAAAGTGGAAGAAGCTGAACCGTTCATGCTCCACGAAGCATTAGAATCACAGAAGATGGTTTCTACAGTTGATGAAGCTCCTAAGAAAGAAGCTCCAAAAGCTGAAGAAGTAAAGGAGGAAGCTAAAACTGAAGAAACTGTTCCTGAAGATAAATAAAGAAAGGAGCGCAAGCGACTATTCTGAATTTATGTCCTGATTTTTTCTCACTTGAGTGAGAAAGTGTTTAAACACTTTCGCAAGAGGTTACCAGTTATTTTTAAATAACAATAACCTGAACAGTTCCTGTAAGGAAAATCACTGGACGCCAACAAATAAAATGCAATCTTTTATCTAGCGTAATCAAAATTCTATGTTCCTTAACAAGGCAATGATCTACGGAAATCTCACACGAGATCCAGAAATGAAAGCACTCCCAAGCGGTATGAACGTTACATCGTTCTCACTTGCGACTAATCGTCGATACAAGGACCGTGACGGTAATTACCAAGACGCAGCTGACTATCACAATATTGTGGTATTTGGCCGTCAGGCTGAGACAAGTGCACAGTATCTGAAGAAGGGTTCAAGCGCATACGTTGAAGGACGTATCCAGACACGTTCTTGGGAAAAAGATGGTGTGAAGCAATACCGTACAGAGATCGTTGCTGAACGAGTACAGTTCGGGCCAAAGAGTGCAGGTGGAGGAGGGGAAGCTGGAGCATCAGCTCCAGCTCAGGCAGCTTCACCAGTTGAAGCAGCGACGCCTGCGGCGCCGGAGTATCCTGAAGAAGACATTAACCCAGAGGACATACCATTTTAAATTGAAAAAAACTTTATTAGCTAAGAAAAACTAAAATGACAGATGAAAAAACAGTGAAGCAATCACCAAATCCAAACCACGTTGACTACAAAGACATCATGCGTTTGAAAGCGAACATCAACCCGCACGCACGTATGTACAACCGACGTCGTACAGGAATGACTGCAAAGGCACAGCGAAATTTCGCGCGAGCTATCAAGCGAGCACGATTTATGGCTTTGGTACCATACGTAAGTGAGTAACTAAAAGTTCTAAAATATGCTCAATCTACTTCGTTGGACTGCAGTAATTTTTCTCTCACCATACGCAAGTATGGTTCAAGAAAAATTCTTTGTCCTCCTCGTATCTCGGGCATCTTTAAGACTTTAGGGGTGAGTAAAACAGATTGTGTGACAGTATGTTCCATAATCTAAAAGAAATAACCACAGGCATTGCCTGTGGTTATTTCTTTACCTGTCATGACTTGAAGATTTATGCTTTAGAAACCCTTTCCGAGTACTGGCCACTTTCAGTATTAATTGCTACAACATCACCTTCGTTGATGAACATAGGTGCAAATACAACGTATCCAGTTTCAAGGGTAACTTCTTTGGTTGCACCGCTTGAGGTGTTTCCCTTAACGGCATCCATAGCCTCGGCTACCTTAAGCTCCACTTTGATGGGGGTGCTCACACTCATGATGTCATCGTTGAATACGATTGCTTCAACAATACTGTTTTCCACAACATAATTACCTAGTGCACCTACAACATCCTCACCAAAGCTAAATCGATCACTAGGGTTTTCAGGAGGGCAGAAGAAGTATTCGCCTTTGTTTGCGTAGAGGAATTTCACGTCTTTCTTTTCAATGTGTGCTTCAGCAAGAACATCAGCTTGGTGGAAGGTTCGATCCACAACACCGCCAGTTCGAAGATTTTTCATTTTTACTGCGTTACTGGCTTTCTGCCGGTCTTTCTTAGAAATGCTTGAAGTAAGCACGAGGTAAGGATCGTTGTCCATTACCACGGTACGTTTTGGGAGTATTTGGTTGTATTCTACCTTAGCCACAGTATGTAATGATTAGATCCTCTAAAATAATATCTATTTTATAACAGATTGCACCCCAAACTCCAAATACTGCAACTATATAGAATTCTGTAGAGTGGTAGTATGTATGTACATGTTAGGTTTTTCTACTACTGAAAATGCGAAGGAGTTGACTGATGAGGAGATTTTACAACGCTCACGGAAGGAGCCGTGGATTTACGCGGTACTGCTTGATCGGTATCAGGCTCCATTTATGCGCAAGGCGTTGAGTATCGTTCGTAATGAACTCGATGCTGAGGAGGTTGTGCAAGATGCGTTTACGAAGATTTATATGAATGCGGATAAGTTTGTGCCCCAGGAAGGAGCGAAGTTTAGTTCATGGGCGTATCGTATTTTAATGAATACAGCGTTTACGCGATATCAGAAGAAGGTGAAAGAGGGGCAACGGTTTGTGAATATTGATCCTGAATATGAACACATGGTAGGGGACGGCATTGAGCACTCGTCATTGCGCGAGCGGGAGGATGCAATTGAGCGGGTGCTTGCGCGTATGCCAGGGCACTTTGTTTATGTGTTACGTCTGCACTACCTGGAGCGTTGGCCACATCAGTCGATTGCAAATGAGACAGGGGAGACGGTAGGGACAGTGAAGGCACGAATTCATCGTGCGAAAGCAGCTTTCCGGAAAGAAGTGGGGGATGATGAGGCAGTAACGTTGTTGAGTGATTAATATGAAGCAAGTGCCTCAAGAAAAAAATATATTACACTTTGAACAGATTGCTCAAAATATATATAAAGTACTCGATACCCTACAACGAGCGGGATGGGTTGATCATGGTGTTAAAAATCCTGAGTCAGTTAAGGAACATACTATTGCTCTGCTTGAACTTGCTATTGAGATGGAGGATGAGTTATCTGAAGAAGAGAAGTTTGGACTACTTGAAATGCTTGAAGTGCATGACTGGCCAGAAGCACTCCACGGAGATGAGATTATTCTTGAGCTAAAAGAAGGCGAACAAAATCAAGCGAAAGAAACTAAATTTAAAAATGAGAAGCGTGCTCTTCAGGAGTTATGTAAAGATATGCCGAACAGAGAAGATATTATGGACCTTTGGTTAAGATTTGAATCTTCGGATGACCCTGCTGCATCATTTGGGAGAGAGCTTGATAAGTATCAGTCTGTAGAGAAGGCACTGGAGTACGAAGAAGAACAGGGGATTGCTTTATTTGAAGAATTTTTGAAATACTCTATTAACTTCATTAGTCACCCCGTGTTACTTAAAAGAATTGAGGATCTACAAAGCAAGCATGATTCCTTGCGTCCGTAACCTTTTTGTAGCGCACTGAGTATTAATAAGTGCTCTATTAAATGAAGATGGGAGTGTTGTACAAACAAATAGTTATTATATGAAATCAGCAAATCAACTTAAACGACGAATTATGCGGCGGGTGTATTACACCTTTGGGATTCGTGTTGCGACACACGCAACAACTATGCATTTGGCGGTGTTGGTTGGTTCTGTGTATGCGCTGGGGTACTTTGTGCATGTTGCGGCGGTGTACCGGAATGTGACGAGTATTCCACTAAGCGACGCTGCTGGGTATCTTGCAAATGCTGTATTGCATACGGAAGGTATTACCATGGTGGTGCTTGGTGCGGTTACATTAGCTGCGCTATCGCTTCCAATGAGTTTACCTCGGTTTAAACAACAAGGGATGCAAGCAGTGTAGACGAATGATTCAGAATACGAACAAAACGTTAAGAAAACAGTCCTCAGGACTGTTTTCTAGTTTTGTTAAGCGGAGCCATGTTTTTATTATTTCTAATATACAAAACAGACGAGCTCAGGAACTTCAATAGTCTGGGAGACTGTTGAAGTTCCTTGTAAATTGTATTGAATTAGAAACTTGACCCCAAAGTAGATCGCGACAAAAAACCGATGCCTTTAGCATCGGTTTTTTGTGTACGTTAGATTGCTTCGATTGCGATCTCGCAAAGGCGGGGCGGTTTTACTTCGTATCTTCTTTCATGCTCTTACGGATATTTTTCAACAACTCATTAGTTAGTTTCTTGTCAGCTTTTAGGGTCTTTCGAGCCGCATCGTATCCTCGACCTAGTTTTACAATAGTAGACTCATCTCCTCCTGGGGGAGTATATGAGTATGACGCGCCTGCCTTGGCTACCATGCCGAACTTCTCTCCTAGTGCCAGAAGTTCTCCTTCTCGTGAGATTCCTTCTCCGTAGATGAGGTCGAACTCAGTGGTTCTAAACGGTGCGGCTACCTTATTTTTTACAACCTTCACGCGGTGTCGTCCTCCTACTACTTCGTCACCTTTCTTGATCTGTGCAATACGTCGGATATCCATTCGTACTGAAGTGTAGAACTTGAGCGCCTTTCCTCCCGGTGTTGTTTCAGGGTTACCAAACATTACACCAATCTGCATACGGATTTGGTTAATGAAGATTACTGAGGTTTTGCCCTTAGCGACGATTGCAGTGAGTTTTCGTAGTGCCTGACTCATCAAACGTGCTTGCTTTCCTACATGGTGCGCTCCCATTTCTCCTTCGATTTCGTCTTTTGGTGTTAGGGCAGCAACGGAGTCAATTACGATAACATCAATTTTTCCACTTCGTACTAGAGACTCTACGATCTCAAGGGCTTGTTCCCCAGTGTCTGGCTGTGAGATAAGTAACTCATCGAGCTTTACGCCGATGTTTTTTGCGTACTCTGGGTCCATTGCGTGCTCAGCATCGATAAATGCACAGATACCGCCTTCTTTCTGCGCTTCAGCAATAGCATGCAGTGAAAGCGTAGTCTTCCCAGAAGATTCCGGTCCGTAAATTTCGATGATACGCCCGCGGGGGATACCGCCGATACCAAGAGCGTCATCAAGACCGATTGATCCTGTTGAGATTGCGTCGATATCTACGTGTTTAGTTTCGTCCAGTGTCATGATGACCTCGTCACCAAACTTGGTCTTGAGGCTTCGGAGTGTTTCAGAAATGTCTTTTGAGTGTTTGGTTTCTTCTTTCTTGGCTACCTTTGGGGTAGTGCTAGTGTCTTCGATTTTTTCTTCTACTTTCTTTGGTACTGCTTTCGCTGCTTTTTTGATTGCCATAAGTATTATAATTTTAGTGACTACATTCTATCATGTTGGTGAACGAACGTACACCAAGTGCTGTGTGGAAATCTATTAAGTTTCGGGATGGGTATATACGAATTCTTGAGTATATGAACGTGACCTCCCGTATCGGTCGTGCGCTTGTAATGTTGCTACAGTATATCCGTTCTCGAGAATAAGTGCCTCCTTGAAATATCCATTTTTATCTGTATAAATTTGTCTTCCGTTGAGGGTGATGCGTACAATATTTTCAGCTGTACCCTCAAGAGTGATGAGGCGTTCATTTTGCACTACTCCAGGTTCGTTGCTGAAGGTTACGTTCGGTCCAGCCAGAAGAAATCGTGCTTGAAAGAGGGCGTATCCAATAAACAAACATGCCAAAAGAGTAAGACCTGTGTAATAGAGTACCCCGCGAAAGGTGATTGTTTTGTAGATAATGGGGGACATGATTGATTACGTATACTGTGAATCGTCTTCCTCAGGTTCGTCGCCTGCTCCCATGTCAGAAATAAGGATGTCACGCGCCTTCGATCCGTCCTGTGGACCAATGACACCTTTGTCTTCCAGAAGGTCCATTAATCGTGCTGCACGAGAGTACCCCACACGTAGTTTCCTCTGGAGGTATGACGTGGATGCCTTTCCGGCGTCGACTACTGCCTGCCTGGCGTCGTCGTAGAGATCGTCACTTTCCTCATCATCTGCCATGGAACTGAAGAATGCATCGGGATTACTTCCTTCACTGTCGCCATCAAGATCGATTGAGTCCAGCTCTTGCGCACTGTCCTGCTTGGTTAGGTAATCTACAACGTTCTTAAGTTCCTCTTCAGAGATGTATGCTGATTGTAGTCGTATTGGTTTTGAAAGTTCACCTGAGAGGAATAGGGTATCTCCAGCACCGAGGAGTTTTTCAGCCCCTACTTGGTCAAGAATAGTCCGTGAGTCGATCTGTGAGGCTACTTGTAGTGCAATTCGGCTTGGAATATTTGCCTTGATGGTTCCTGTAATAACGTTTACTGAGGGTCGCTGTGTTGCAAGCAAGAGGTGGATACCAACAGCTCGACTCATCTGTGCCAAACGCACGATTGATGCTTCAAGTTCTCGTGGGTATGCCTGCATAAGGTCAGCCAACTCATCCATAACGATAACGATATAGGGAAGTGGTTCAGGCAGCTCGTCTTTTTCTTCTTCGGGCTCTCCGTCTTTGATGAATTTCTCTTTTGCTGGTTTGTAGATGTTGTCGTGGTACGAACCGATATCTCGAACTTTTTCAGATTGTAGAATATCGTAGCGTCGTTCCATTTCTTTAATTGCCCATTTTAGGGACAAGATCGCCTTTTTTGCATCAGTGATTACTGGTGTAAGAAGGTGAGGGATGCCATCATAGAGAGTCAATTCTACTCGTTTTGGGTCAACCATGATAAATCGAAGTTGTTCTGGTGAGTTCCTATATAGGAGTGAGGTAACAATTGCGTGGATAGTTACTGACTTACCTGAGCCAGTAGTTCCTGCAATGAGTCCATGCGGCATTTTTGCGACATTGGCAAAATGCGCTTTTCCGGTGATATCACGACCCAGAGCAACTTGTAGTGGTTTTGGTGAATCGGTGTACTCGGGTGAGGTAAGAAGTGACGCAAGTCCGATCATTGCCTTTTGTGTGTTTGGTACTTCAATACCCACTAATGACTTTCCAGGGATCGGTGCCTCAATACGAATAGGGGACGCTGCCAAGGCTAGTTCAAGGTTGTTCTGCAAGCCGACAATTTTTGAAATACGTACTCCTTCTGCTGGCTTTAGTGCATAACGTGTTACTGATGGTCCGATGGATACTTCGTCCATTTCGACATCGATCTTAAAGTTTTTAAGCGTTCGCTTAATGATGTTCGCATTTGCTTTAACATCTCCTACTTTCGCTTTCCCTTTATCTTTTTGCAGGAGGGACAAAGGGGGAGGTGCGTAGGTCCCAACAAAGTTAGATACAGCAAATTCAGTATCCTTCGTAAGTCCAAGTCGTTCGGTAACTGTCTTTGATTTTTTAGCCGGTTTCTCTGCTTCTTCCTCTTCGGGATCTTCCTCAGGTTCTTCACCTAGTTCTGTATCTTCAGGGATCTCGAGTTGTTCAATATCAGCATCTCCTTCGAAGTCTTCTTTTTCCTTTTTCTTTAAGAAGTTTGGCATGTGCAGTCCTGTGTTGAAGGTAAGGAAAACACCCACTAAGAGAATGGCGCTAAGCACTACACTAGTAGCAAGGTTACCCAGTAGGTAGGCAAGTGGTGCTTCAAGCAACCATCCGGCAACCCCTCCGGCACCTTCACTTGAGAGCGTAAGGAATCCGAGCATGGTGATGAACAGTAGTGCGATACCAATGATCTTTGAGGTGCTTACTTCTTCATCTTCTTTGGGGTTGAGTAATGCATATACATAGAATCCGCACACGAAAGGTGCGAGGTATGCTCCTCCTCCAAAGAGCCAGCCCAACGCATCATTTGCCCAGCCCCCGACCATTCCTGCAAAGTCGAATAATGCGAGTGTAATAAAGATGCCCAATACGACGAATCCTACTGCACCGATTGCTTGTTTGGCGTGTGGTGAGAGGTCGTCAAAAAAAGGTTGTCGTTCTGATTTTTTGGATTTTTTCTGTTTTTTTGCCATCAAATTAAGTGAACTAAAGAGCGTAGCGATTGTAGTGAACTTAGTTCCGAATTCGGCCCTCCCTAGGGCGAATTCTTGGAACAATAGATCTTACTGGTGCTGCACAGTTAATAAATAGAATATACTTACATTTTACCATGCGTCTAATACAACCGCACGGTGTTTAACGGCTGTAAATAAAGCTATAAGTCATTTGTATAGGACTTGCAAGTCTCTTAAAAAAGTATATAGTACATTATAGATTGTCCTAAAGAAATTTAGAAGCTATTAAGGACACACACTATGAATGCAAAGGACACAACTATAAACGACAACAACTTCAAGAAGCTTGTCCATAATGAGGAGTATTATCGCAATATATTCAAAAAGACAGAGAAAGTAATTTCGGTTGTCTTTTATATACTTAATAACATTGATACTGATAAAAAGTCAGAGACACACATCAGCAACCTTGCGGGTAAGAGTCATTTTGCGCATGAGAACGCATTACGTTCTTTGGAGGTTAAAATGTCTAATTCAAAAGAGGTACTTGAACAGTTTGCACAGGCACTTATTGCACTGGATAGTACGCTTCGTGTAGCTGCGGCTTCCGGGGTGATTGCACAGGATGTGCTGTATGTGGTTACTAACGAAATTGATACGCTTTTACGGAGTCTTAGTAAGTATATCGCACCTGATATGGGGATAGAATCGGCATTTATGATGTCGGCACCCTCCTCAGCATCAAGGGCTTCTGGGGTATCAAATCAGGCAAAGCAAACTCCTCAAAAGACGACACCAGGAAGTACCCACAAACAAAATGTGCCAACAACTACAATGGATCGTCGGACACGGATTCAGACTATTTTAGAAGCAAAGGGAGAGGCGACAATTAAAGACATTTCTGAGATTATAACGGACTGCAGTGAAAAGACATTGCAACGTGAGCTAAACGCCATGATTGAAGACTCTATAGTTCAAAGACAAGGAGAACGACGTTGGTCTAAATATTCTATTGCTTAGAGCCATAGAATATTTAGTCAGTCTTATAAAACTATTGTCCCTTATCTTGATTCATAAGACATACAGAAGGACACTGTGATGACAAGATGTTAATCACCGTAACGACATTATATACATCGAACTAGGGAAGAGTTGCTAGTATGATAAATATATTGTCTGGTGTGAAGTTTGATGTAAGAAATAGGTATATGAGTCGTCATATACCGTAATCACACAGAGGTTTAGATACGAAGAAAAGCATTGACTTTAGGGTTAATACAACGTATTCTCTTGTGCAATTCATTGATATACGTGAGTGTGCTATCCACAAAGCAAACGGCAGTGGAAGTACAGCAACTGTATACTAATGAAGTGTCACCTCGGCACGCTTTTTTACTAAGGCGTACAGGTGAGGTATTTTGTTCATTGACATCCTTTCTTGTCGAAACCAAGAAAGCATATATATAAATGTCACGCGCTTAGCACAGCGCGGTATAAATGCGTGTACTGACCGCCTCACTTCTTCTGTTACGGATGCTACAAGAATAGAAACACAGACTTCATTTACAGCTAGCCTACTTATATACGTATGAGTAGGATAGTGATATGAGCAAACGCTTCATTATTAAGAAGTGTTTGTGAATATGAATTAATTCATATTATAAGTATAGTCCCGCTAACGGGAATAACGTCAGCTTAATATACTGACAATTAACAAGAAATTATGACTACAATTGCAAATACATTTGCTTCAAAGCTAGCAGTAGCTTTCGTTGCAATCGCAATGATGTTCTCACTAGTTGCACCTGCACAGGCGCAAACAGCTGAAGAACTACAAGCACAGATTGATACGCTTATGGCGACAATCACAGCCCTACAAGCACAACTTGGAGGGACAACAGCACCTGCTGTATCAGCAGATGCGTACGTATTTACACGATCTCTTTCTGATGGTTCAGAAGGTGCTGACGTAACTGCGCTACAGACTTACCTTATTGGAGCTGGATTCTCAATCCCAGCTGGAGCTACTGGGTACTACGGTTCTCAGACAACAGCTGCAGTTGCTGCATGGCAGGCTGCAAACGGTGTTGCACCAGCAGTTGGGTTCTTCGGACCTATCTCACAGGCTAAGTACAACATGCTAATGGCTGCAATGGACGATTCAATGGATGATTCAGATGACTCTGATGATTCAACTGATGACTCTGATGATTCAGATGACAACTCTTCACTTGGAAACAATGAAGGTTCAATCGAAGATGTTGACGAAGTGTCAGCTGACGAATCAGTTCTTGACGAAGGTCAGGAAGGTGGAGTTCTAGCATTCACTGTTGAAATCGACGGTGATGTAGAAATCAACCGAATGGACGTGTTTGCAGAGGTTGTTGATTCAACAACAGCTTCAGACGACGCTGATGATTACTTCACAGAGGCTTCTCTATGGGTAGACGGTGACAAGGTTGCTACTATCGATGTAGATGACTTTGACAACGATGACTACACAGGAAACGTAACTAACGGTGCTACAACAGATGATGAGTACCGACTACGATTCTCAGGTCTTGATCTAGTATTCTCTGATGGTGATGAGCCAGAATTCCAAGTTGCTTTCGAAGTACTTGGTTCACTTGACTCACTTGATCTAGCAGGTGACTGGACTGTTGCTCTAGAATCAATCCGTTACATTGACGGAGAGGGATTCACTGATTCTGATACTACAGTAGTAGAGGAAACATTCGGCTTTGACGCTGAAGAAACAGCAGAACTTGACATCACTAAGTCTTCAGACTCACCAGATGCAACAACTGTTGAAGTTGACACTGATGATGAATCAGAAGAAATTGAAATCTTCATCTTCGAAATTGAAGAAGAAAATGGTGTTGATCTAACTATCGAAGATATCGATATGACTGCTTCAACAACAAACATTGATGTAACTACAACTATCGACGAAGTTCTACTTTATGTTGATGGTGAAGAAGTTGGTTCAGAATCTCCAAATAGCGTAGGTGTTCTTTCATTCGAAAACCTAGGTATTGAAGTAGATGCTGACGATACTATCGATGTTACAGCTAAGGTTGTATTTAAGGGAACTGATGACTTCGCAGAAGGAGACTCAGTATTCCTAACATTCAACGCTGTTTCTGACGCAGAAGATGCAAACGGAAACGACGAAGGTGACATCTCAGGTTCAAACCCAACTGACTTTAGTTCAGATACGTTCTCACTACGGTCAGAAGGTATTGGTCTTGTACTGTCATCTATGGATGAAGACGAAACAGAAGCTGCTTTCTCAGGTGATACGGACACAGGTACGTTCACATTCGAGATTGATGTAACAGCATTCGGTGAAGACTTCTACATGGACGAAGATTCAGCTAACGTTGACTTCGATCTACTCGTAGACGGTGTAGCTGTTGCTGCCGCATCATCAACTGCAACACTTGATATCTCAGGTGCAGATGATGGAGCCGTTGCTGACTTCAAGATCTCAAAGGGTGACGATGTAACACTTACATTGACTGTTGAGACAGATAGTACAGTTTCAGGTTCAGCTAAGGTTCGTGTTAATTCTGTAGCATACTCTGCTGCTGATGACGCAACTGAAGAGCTTACAGAAGCTGCAACTCCTGCAAACGACTGGACTACAGATTCACTTATCCTTAACTAATTCTAGTTAAACGGTAATTGATTCTTGAAACAGTAGTTTCTGGAAACAAAAAAGCCCCCTAGGGGGCTTTTTTGTGTGTAGGAACAATTATGCCCGTGCATTTCATGCACGGGCTTTATTGTTTGCTATACTAGACACATTACAGGGTATGAATTTGTTTAACAAAAGTTTTTATAGGTTTTTATTCCGTTTCATAGGAATTATCACGGTAACCTTAGTTTTGATTCTTTTGGTAAACATGTACGGACAGTAGGGTAGTTCTTTAGTTATGATACGTATTACAGATCAATATTTTTGGAATTTTGTTTTTGGACTCTTTTTTATTGCACTTGTCTCTATGGGTGTAATCATTCTCGATTCTGAGGCACATTTGGCATACACTAATTTGGACTTTTTTGATATCGCGGTTATCTCACTTGCTTCTTTTCGGCTTGTTCGTTTGTTTGTATTTGATACGATGACCAAATTTTTCCGTGAGCAATTTTATGATGCAAAGGTAACTAAGGCGGGGAAGGTGACCCTCTACAAGCCTGCACGAGGTCCACGACGGACTATGGCTGACCTGATGGGGTGTTCATGGTGTTTTGGATTGTGGGCCTCAGCATTGGTGATATTCTTTTATCTCCTTACGCCAATGGCATATTTCCCGATACTGATTCTTGCAATTTCGGCACTGGCAAACCTTGGGCAGGATCTCTCGCAAATAGCATCCGGAAAAGCAGATCAGACATAATTTTTTAAAAGCATGGGAAACCATGTTTTTTGGCACTATCAAGACATGAAATAGATTATGGTACAGTGCGTAGATATATCTATATGGAAAAGCAATCTGAATACGATTTAGTTATTGTAGGAGCGGGAGTTTCAGGTGCTGCGCAGTTATATGCTGCAGTAAAGTACTCAAACATAAAACGTATTTTGTTAGTGGAGAAGGAGTCAGGTGCTGGCCTAATAAATTCTTCAGCAACACAAAATTCTCAAACGTTGCACGAAGGGGATATCGAAACAAACTATAACTTAGAGAAGGCAACAGCGGTAAAACATAAGTCTGGATTTACTCGTCAGTATCTTCAGCGCATGAAATCACATCTTTTAGGTGACCTATATCTTCCAGGTCCTAAAATGGTTCTTGCTGTAGGAGAGGAAGAGATTGATTTCTTGGAAGAAAGACATACGCAGTTCAGGGCGCTTTTTCCAGGTTTGCAAAAGCTTGATGGCTCAGAGCTTTCACACATTGAACCAAAGCTCTCAGAAGGACGTTCTGAGATAGAAAAAATTATTGCGCTGTACAACAAGGATGGCATTACAGTTAACTTCGGCAGATTGGCTTCAGAGCTTATTGCTGATGCTCTTGAGTATAGCGCACGACAACCAGAACGCGTTGTTGCGGTGCAATATGATACGTCAGTAGATGAGATTGTAAAAACAGATTCGGGATGGAGTGTAGGTCTGGGAACTGAAGTTATTACAACGTCATATCTTTCAATCTGTGCTGGTTCGCACAGTATGTACTTTGCAAAGAAAATTGGTTTAAAGGCTGTTTCTAAAACATCACTTCTGTTAGTTGCCGGCAATTTTTACTACACACCAAAATATCTTAATACGAAAGTGTATACGGTTCAGAATCCAAAGCTGCCGTTTTCTGCAGTACATGGGGATCCAGATATCCTGAATCCAGAAACTAAAACACGATATGGTCCTACTACCCGGATTGTGGTGACGTTAGAAAGAGGACGCATGAAGACATTTCTAGAATACCTTACAACCATTTCACCCTTCTTTGGTTCTTTAGGTGCGTATCTGCGTATTATGTTGGATCGTGAATTTTTCTTTTACGCTTTTAAACACAATGTGTTATTCCTGATTCCTGGTTGGGGGAACTATCTTTTTGTAAAAGAAATACGAAAGATTATCCCAAGTCTTGCGTATAAAGACTTAGAGCGTGCACGTGGGCAGGGAGGAGTCCGTCCTCAAATTGTACGCACTACAGAAACTAACCCGCTTAACTTGGGTGAGGCGAAACTTGCAGGCGAACATATTTCATTTAATGTAACTCCTTCTCCAGGGGCAACGACGTGCGTCTACAATGGTTTGATTGATGTGCAGCGCATTACAAAAGATATTGGGTATTCTTTTGACACTAATGCTGTTGCTCTAGATTTCGGCCAGGTACTGGATGTACTATAGAAATATTGGATGTAGCAACCTGCATATAACGCAGTTTTCTGTGCATTATCATTAATGAGTAACATATAGATTATGAACGTACTACATAAAGCGAAGTATTTTATTGAAGATACAAACCCAACACAAAAGGAAGTTTCAATGGCACTCTTGTTTGCGCGTATCGCACTTGGGGTGTTTTTTATTACACACGGATTTAGTAAGCTTTCTGGTATTGAAGGTTTTACGGGTATGCTTGATGGCCTTGGGTGGCCAATGGCGGCACTCTTTGCTTGGTTAGTGACTATCGCTGAATTCTTTGGAGGTATTGCGATCCTTCTAGGTGTCTTTACTCGATTTTCAGCATTTTGGTTGGCAGTAATTACTATCTATGCATGGATTGGGGTAAAGGGTCTTGCACTTGGTATGGGCGACGGAGGTGGGGATGTTGATCTTCTCGCTCTTGGTCTCACACTCGCATTGTTCTATGCAGGCCCAGGAGCACTCTCAGTTTCAGCACATATGAAGAAGGGAGATACCCAAGAAAAGTAGTAACATTGTCGGAAGATTTGTGCACCAAAAAGTCGCTTCATTGGAAGCGATTTTTTTGGTGCACAAGTGAGCTACAAATTGTCCATGGATGCTACCATTGAGGTATAGAAGTCTAATTCATATCTTGATATGACAAAAAATAATCTCATTAAAATTTTAGTGGGTGTTGTAGTAGTGCTTGTGCTGGCAATTATTATAATGCTCATATCTATTGGCTCGGGGAGTCTCTCTGAATTATTCATGCTCATTCGGTATGTGCTACTGCAACAAATTGGTGTTGTGCTGGTGCTTGCCGCAGGTGGGTTCTACATTATTCGTGTGGTATGGCGCCTGCATTCAAAGCCACTGGCTATCGCGCTGGCTGTATTGGTCTTGGGTGGAGGGTTGTTTGTGTGGGGGAATGAAACACACTCACCACACTTCGCGATGCCTGCGTTTATGCACACGTACCATCCGGGCGACCATCGCCCTGATTTACCACTATCAAATATCATGAAGTTTTTTGCTGCATATGATAATTTTGAGAAAGTGGAAGATATTGGTCGTGATCCTAATGATGTTCCACCACCACTTAACAGAGACTGGAGTGAGACGGTAGAAGTGTATCTTGAGACAAAAGAGGTTATTGCCGAAGTTGCACCTGAAGTGTTTTTTAACTATTGGACGTATAACGCACAAGTGCCGGGTCCCATGTTGCGAGTGCGTGAAGGTGACACAGTTAATGTAACTATTAAAAATCACGAGTCGAGTCTCCATAGTCACAATGTCGACCTGCATGCGGTAACTGGTCCCGGTGGAGGGGCAACGTTGTCTCGAGTGGCACCGGGTGAAACTAAGGGGTTTAGTTGGAAGGCATTGAATCCTGGTTTGTACATTTATCACTGTGCAACGGCAAACGTAAGCACACACAACTCACATGGACAGTACGGTTTGATTCTTGTGGAGCCAGAAGAAGGATTACCTGAAGTTGATAAAGAGTTCTATATTGTGCAGGGTGAGCTATACACAAAAGGAAAGACTGGTAAAAAAGGATTGACCGTATTTGATTCTGAGGCACTACTTGATGGTATTCCTGACTACGTGACATTCAATGGACGTATTGAAACAAATGGAGAACCCCGAATGAAAGCGTCTGTTGGAGACAAGATTCGTATCTATGTTGGTAACGGTGGAGTTAACCTTATTTCCTCATTCCATCCGATAGGTGAAATATTTGACCTTGTGTATGACGAGGGAGGAATCGGTTCTGAACCATTGCAGAATATCCAGACCACAGCGGTGCTTCCCGGCGGAGCCTCAATTGTTGAATTCACGGCAGATGTGCCAGGAAGCATTATTCTTGTTGACCACGCTTTGGCTCGCATGAACAAAGGAGCATGGGCAATTATTGAAATTGAGGGGGAAGCACAGCCTGATATTTATGCACCGATTGATATGGGAGACGGTGTAGAACACACAGAGTATGGCGGGCACTAAACGGTAGGCAATATGGATTACAAAAAAGAATTACAAAACATACTTGTTGGAGAAGTTTCTACTGATCCACAAGTGCTTGAAATAAATAGTGAAGACACAAGTATTTTTCACGTTACCCCTGCGTGCGTGACGTACCCGAAAGATACGAATGATGTGCAGAGGCTTGTGCGGTATGCAAGCGAACATCCTGAGATTACGTTAACTGCGCGTGCTGCAGGAACTGATATGTCTGGCGGTCCGCTGACGTCATCGGTGGTGGTGAGTATGACTGAGCACTTTAATAAGGTGTTGGCGGTCACCGAACAATATGCGGTGACGCAACCTGGAGTGTTCTACCGTGACTTTGATCGAGAGACTTTGAAGAAGGGGGTTATTTTGCCGAGTTATACGGCGTCGCGCGAGCTTAATACAGTAGGTGGCATGGTAGCGAATAACTCTGCGGGAGAGAAATCATTGACCTACGGCAAGACAGAAAAATGGGTGCGTGCATTAAAGGTAGTTTTAAGTGATGGCAATGAATATGAATTTCGTAAGATCTCGCGAGCTGAATTGGAACACAAGAAACTTCAAAATGATTTTGAAGGGAAACTTTATTCACGCATTGAAAAATTGATTCTTGATAATAAGAAGTATATTGAAGAAGATCGTCCAACGGTATCAAAAAATTCTGCAGGATACAGTATTTGGAATGTGTGGGATCAAGAGACTGATACGTTTGATCTGACACAGTTGCTCGTTGGGTCGCAAGGCACCCTTGGACTCATCACTGAAATTACGTTTGATCTGATAAAACCAAAACAGCATTCACGAATGATGGTGATGTTTTTGCGCAAGCGACACATGCGGGAGTTGGGAGATATGGTTAATACCGTGCTTACACAGAACCCAGAGAGCTTTGAATCATACGATGATAAGACGTTTGGTATTATGTTGCGCATTTTTCCGAAACTCTTAAAGAAATTAGGAGGTAATCCGTTTAAGATTCTATGGGATTTTTTACCTGAGGCAAAGATGATTCTTACTGGAGGTATTCCAAAATTGGTATTAATGGCTGAATTTGTGGGTGATAGTGATGCGCAGGTTGAAAAGGCGGCACTCAAAGCGCAAAAAGAAGTACTCAAAAAATATAAAGTATCTACACACGTTACACATACTCAGAAAGAAGGAGAGAAATTTTGGACGATCCGCCGGGAGAGCTTTAAGTTGTTGCGAGAGAACGTACACGGAAAGCACACGGCACCGTTTATTGATGATATTTCTGTGCGACCTGAACGTTTGCCCGAGTTCCTGCCGAAGCTCTATGCAATCATGGCGGAGTACAACCTCGTGTTTACTATCGCGGGACATATTGGGGATGGAAATTTTCATATTATTCCTTTGATGGACTACAAACGACCCGACTTTAAGAAAATCATTCAGGAGCTTTCAGAGCGGGTGTATGCCCTAGTGGGAGAGTATGACGGCTCAATTACGGGAGAGCATAATGATGGACTGATCCGCACCCCGTATCTTGATCGAATGTTCTCAGAGCAAATGATTGATATTTTTGCTAATATCAAAGACGTTTTTGATCCAAAGAATATTTTCAATCCACATAAGAAAGTGGATGGGGATATGAATTTGTTGTTACATTCGATTAAAAAAGAGGTAAAGGAGTAAGTATGAAATTGCTGAAGCACTTTAAAATAAGTAATGATTAATTTTGGTACCATGGTTATTGTGTTTTTGATATCCATAGGTAGAATACCCACAGACTGATTTTTATATCTTGTAGAAAAGGAATACCCTCATGAAAAAAGATGTGTACCTAACGGTACCAAATATCTTAACTGCTATTCGATTAGGTATTGCAGTATATATTTTTTATACTGTATTTGTTTGGAAGGAAGACGACTTAAAATTATGGCAGCTGACTATTGCAGTTGTTGCCACTATTGCATTTGCAACTGACTTTCTTGATGGTTTGATCGCAAAAACTTGGGAAAGCCAACGATCACGTATCGGGGCCACTTGGGATCCTATTGCCGACAAGATGGCAGTAATAGCATTTGTTGCGTATGTATATGCGGCAGGTGTATTTGATCCGTATATTGAAATTTGTCTCTTATTTGTTGGACTGATTGTATTACGTGAAATTTCGATTAGCTTACTTCGTTGGTATGTGGGCCATGATCGAATTCCTGTGGTTGAAGGAGGTAGGATCAAGACTGCTGTGCAGATGGCTGCACTACTGTTGTTTGGATTTCTCCCGATATTACCAGCATGGGGAATATATGTTGCTGTGGCAGTTTTGGGTTACGCAACATACCTTACGGTAAAATCGGGATGGGGGTACTTCCGACCGTTTGTACTGGACACATGAGATGAAAAAGGGCTTGCTACTGCAAGCCCTTTTTTGAATGAATAAAGGAGTGCAACGACTATTATAAATTTGCCCTAATTTTTAAGGAGACTTCAGTTGACTATAAAAAATGGAAATACCCTTGGAGTCCTGTCTCAATTCCGCCCTTTCCAAGACGAAATTGTTGGACCTAACGTCTTGCAGTTCATATATATTCTGCTATAGTAGCGGGCAACAGGCTCATGACAGCTGGTTGTGTATCGGAAAGGGTACACAGTAATGAAACGTTTGTTTCACCGGTCGAGGTCCATCTCAAAACTTTTGTTTTCGATATTGGAGTGGTCGTAGCCTAGCGGAATTTGTTTTCCCTGGGCCTGTTTTTATCAAACCGTAATCCATATTTTAAATGGCAATTACAAAAGAAAAGAAGACAGCAATTCTTGCAAAACTTGATGGTATCAAGAATGATTCAGAATCTATCGTTTTCGTAAACTTTAAGGGTATGGAAGGTAACAATGTTACTGACATGCGTGCAAAGCTTCGAGAGGAAGGTGTTGGATACTTCGTCGCTAAGAAAACATTGATCGCACGAGCGTTTGATGGGACATTCGAAGGTGACATGCCTGAGCTTGAGGGAGAAATTGCATTGGCATTCTCAACTGATGCTATTGCGCCAGCTCAGAACATCAAAGCATTTACTGCAGAATACAAAGAGAATCTTGCTATTGCAGGAGGTATCTTTCAAGGTGTGTACAAAACCAAAGAAGAGATGACTGACATTGCATCAATCCCAGCACTACCAGTGCTTCGAGGAATGTTTGTAAACGTTATCAATTCACCTATTCAAGGTATCGTTCTTGCATTGAACGCTATTGCAGATAAACGAGGCTAAGGAGTGAGAAAGTCTGGGAGACTTTCGCAAGAGGTTGCCAGCTGCATTGCAGCGACAACCTGACAGTCTCTGTAAGAGATCACGACTATAGCGAGTTTAGTTCCGAATTCGGTCCTTCTTAGGACGAATTCTGGGAACTCGCACGCACAAGTCTCACTGAAAATAATTAAAGTTAACTAAAAACTAAAATGACTGAAGAAACTAAAGTAGAAGCTGAAGCAGTAGAGGAAGTAGCTGCAGAAGAAGTGAAGGAAGAAGTTGTTGTTGAAGAAACAGCATCAGACGTAGACGAAACTGTTGAAGTACCAAAAGAATTCAAGAAGCTCGTAGAGCAAGTTGAAGCAATGACAGTACTTGAACTACACGAACTAGTTAAAGTTCTAGAAAAGCGATTCGGTGTATCAGCTTCTGCAGTAGCAGTAGCAGGTCCAGCTGGAGGAGCTGACGCAGGTGAAGAACAGTCAGAATTCACCGTAATGCTAACTGAAGCAGGAGCTTCAAAGATTGCAGTGATCAAGGCAGTTAAGGAAGCATGTGGTCTTGGACTTAAGGAAGCTAAGGAGCTCGTAGATGGAGCACCAGCTGAAGTTAAGGCAGGTCTTAAGAAGGAAGACGCAGAAGAACTAAAAGCTAAGCTTGAAGAAGCTGGAGCTGGAGTAGAATTGAAATAAATTTTACAGTAAAACAAAAAGCGCAGACTTCGGTCTGCGCTTTTTGTTTTACTTATAAATTCTACTCCAGCTCCAGAGCCACAGTCGCGTGGGTGCTTGGCAAATTCTGAGGTGACGAAGTAATTTGCATAGTAACCTGTGAGGGCAATGGAGTAGAGTGTAACGAACAATTATAATTAGTAACTTGTGACGGTGCTAATGCCAGAGACGCATCGAAAAAATGCAATCCCAGTGATGGTCTTTTCTTATGACCACAAACCGAACCCCTGTCCAGATACCCAAACTACGCTCCATGCTATAGTATGGGCTCATAAATAACTGATATGTCAGCTGATCCACTTACAGTACTGTTTGGAAGCCAAGCGCGAGTAAAACTCCTTCGTTTTTTTCTATTCAATCCTTCAAAAGAATTTACCTTCGATGACATCTCTCGTCGTGCACGATTGGTTCGGCGTACTGCGCGAACTGAAATGACTGCGCTTGAAAAAGCTGGGGTTATTAAGAAAAAACAAATTTACGTTCCTAAAGAAGAGGGGAGCAGTGCAAAGGTTCGTGTACAAGGATACGCACTTGATAAAAGTTTCCCTGAACTTCAGGCCCTACAGACATTTCTTTTTGAGACGGCACCTATTAATGGGAAGACGGTATTGAAACATTTACGAAAAGCAGGAGTGCTCGACTTTGTTGTAACTGCCGGAATTTTTGTAAGAGATTTTGAACAACGTCTAGATATTATATTGGCGATGAAAAAACTCTCAAATGCAAAAGTTGAAAATGCTGTCCGGTCACTTGAGTCAGAACTTGGAGTGGAAATTCGTTTTGCAGCATTTAGTTCTGAAGATCTTTTGTATCGTGTAGGAATGTATGACAAGCTCACTCGTGACGTGTTTGATTACCCGCACCAAATACTTGTAGATAAAATCGCAATAAAAGACGAATTGCCACGACAGTAAGGAAGGGGAAATAGCTGCAAAAAGGAAAGTTTTTGCAGCTATTTTTTTATGTATAACTGCGTATACAGCAAGGGGGGTACAGAAGGAGAGAAGTGTCCCGATTAGTCGCTTGACTTTATTTTCGATTCCTATAGAATAGCGCCTACGTGTTTAGGAATTATTGCTAAACAAGTCGGGATGCGACAGAGAATTCACTTGAATTTTAAAGCTCATCTAATGACTTTTTAGAGCACAGTATTTCCAAAGAAACTCGCGATCGTTGACATCGTGAATAACTACTGAGGTCGATCCATCTAGGATTGGACGGCCTCAGCTCAAAGTCCTACCTGGTCGACGCCAGGTAGGCAGGTTCGCATTGCTTCCGTTACTCGTTATGCAATGCGAACATTAGGTAGTTTGTTGGGTAAAGACAACAACGTTGACTTAGCCGTCAACAGGGTCTTTTCGTCCCCA